>ERZ831634.1541-NODE-1541-length-23519-cov-3.987385_pt1 | contig 23519 bp, 20 predicted proteins | sample MGYA00519953_ERZ831634 | MGnify/ENA primary metagenome ERZ831634 (study PRJEB31850, sample SAMEA3708718) | human gut metagenome | biome: human gut; feature: human-associated habitat; material: faeces | place: China | collected 2014 ... | reverse complement strand
AAAAAAACAAGTTTGTTTTCAGCATCACCTGCGGCACAAAAGCCGCAACATTCGCGCGCATTGGAAAGGAGCATTCCGATGATGAAGAAGTACATTGCCTGCCTGCTTGCAGCTATCCTTCTGCTGACGATGCTACCCGCATCCGCATCGGCGGAGGGCGGAATGCAGGCGTGCCACCGCGTGACGGCGAAGTATACCGATTCCAAGCAGAGCAACAAGAGCGGCATCCGGCTGTGGTCGGTCAAAACCGCATTGACGAGCGTCGATGACGAAATCAATGGGCTGGCGCAGGCGTACGCGGACAAAATCGCCCCGACGCTCCAAGCAGGGAAAGCAAACGGCGATAAGAATAGCCGGCTGGATGTCGAAATCCGCCATAGCAAAACGGGGCTGACGTGGATGAGCTTCCTTGTGCAGGCGCGCACGACCTACCACCGCGACCTGATTGCGCAGGAGTTCACCAGCCGCACGTTCGACATGACGACCGGCGAAAGAATCCTGCTGACGGATATTTTCCCCGAAGGCAGCGAGGGCTGGACGATGCTGCGCGAGAAACTCGAAGCCCAAATCAACTACTATTTCCCGGATGAAACGCCTGATCCGGATGCCGTTGCGCAGGTGCTGTCGGACGAGGGGCTGCGGAATCTCGACTTCACGCTGCACGGCATGTCGCTGGTCATTCACCTCTCGGCGGACGCGTTCTATCCGGAGCATCACACGCTGATTGAGACGACGCTGTTCTACCCCGACATCCGAGAGTACATGACCGAAAAGGCGCAAATCGAGACGGACAATCTTTCCTATTATAAGACCGTCGCGCTGACGTTTGACGACGGCCCGACGCGCACCAACTCCACCAAAGTCCTCAACAGCCTGATGGAGGTCGGCGCGCCCGCGACTTTCTTCATGATTGGCAAAAACATGAAGCCCTACGCCGATTTGGTGCAGCGCGCGCACGACGAGGGTCACGCCGTCGCCAGCCACAACTGGACGCACGGCGACGCGCGGAAAATCAGCGCCGCTGCCCTCCGCGCTATGCCGGAGAAGGTCAACAAGGCGTTGATTTCCATCATCGGCATCCCGACGCGCTATGACCGCGTGCCCTATGGCGTGTATCCGGCGATGATCAAGGCGAAAGTCGGCTGGTCGTACATCCAGTGGTCGGTGGATACCTACGACTGGCGCGGGCGCAGTACGTCGCTGATTATGAGCAAGACGAGGAAGCAGTTCACCGACGGCGATATTGTGCTGATGCACGACATCAAGGACAACACGCCAAAGACCGCGAAAGTGATGGCGGAATGGCTCTACGAGCAGGGGTACATTCTGCTGACGGTGGATGAGCTGTTCGCCAAGGACGGCGTGACGCTGGAGCCGGACACAGTGTATTTCCGCTGCGACGACGGCGTGACGACGATTAAGAAGTAACGGAGGTGCAAGGAATGAAGCGAATCGCCGCACTGCTGACGGTGCTGTGCCTTCTGCTGGCGCAGGCACTGGCAGAAACGACCATTGACCCGAAGGAAGCGCGAAACATCCCCCTGACGGAAGCGGGGGAGAATGAAACGCCCGACGGCATCAGCCCGACGACCGGGCGGACGCTGAGCAAGCTCTATGTGCCGGAGGGGTACGCGGGGCTGGCGGCGACAGGGCGCTATCTGCCCATGCTGGTGCAAATCGGCAATGACGGCGGCGGCGTGGGCAACCGCGCGCCGTGGGGCGTGGCGTGTGCGGATATCCTCTACGAAACGCCGCTGACAAGGAGCCATGAAACGCGCATCACCGCCGTTTTTTCCGATATGATCCCGGATTCGGTCGGTTTCGTGCGCTCGGCACGCATCGGGCATGTGTGGCTGAGCGAGGAGTGGGGCGGCGGCTTCCTGTTCTACGGTCAGCAGGAGGTGGAAGGGAGCGACGTGAAGGCGGAAATCAAGCGGCTTGGCGCGGACTTGAAGAGCGTTGCCTTCAGCGGCATTGCAGGCGGCACGAACTTCAAGCGCTACTTTACCAGCCGCGCGGGCGCGAAATCCCCTTATGATGTGGATGCAAACGTCGCCGCGATGAGCCGCCTCGTGCCGGAAGACCACGTCGCGCCGAACCACGCCTTCCGCTTCACCGACGATGCGCCCGATGGCGACAGCGCCACCCGCGTCTACATCAAATGGGGGGACAGCGCGAAGCTCTACAACTCGCGCCTTGTCTACCGCAAGGAGTGGAACGGCTACCTGCGCTACATGGGCACGAGCAAGACGAACTGGTACGCCGACCGTGATTCGGACGACAGCGCCATTGCCTTCCAGAACGTGATTGTGCAGTTCACGCGCGTGGACTACAACCACAACAACAAGAATGAGCCGATTATGTACGTCATCGGCGAAAACGGCGAAGCGGCGGAGGGCAATGCGGATTTCTTCCTGGGCGGCAAGCATATTTCCGGCTATTGGAAGCGCGACGGCATGACCTCCCGCACGGTCTACTACGATGCAAGCGGCGAGGAAATCGCCCTCCTGCGCGGACGCACGCTGATTGTCATTTTCCCCGATGACGCGGCGTCGAAACGCTCGGTGTCTTACGAGTGAGCAAATGCATATCCCGCAGGGCGGGAGAAATTGTGCCGCGCCAAAACAATTGGAAACGGCATGAAAAGCTGTCATTTCTTTCTCCGGGCATTGCGTCCCGGAGTTTTTTGTTGTCGAAAAAAATAGGAAAATGATAGCCAAATATGGAAAAAACACTTGACAATCCTTGCCGAAAATCGCTATAATTTAAACAGGTAAATTCATACGATTTCTGAATCAACAGGAGCCATCTGCTTGCGCGTTTTTCCCTTTGACGTCCGCGCATTTCACTTCGCGGCAACCAGATGAAAAAATACGCAGCGTATTTTGGCTTGTTTTCATTCGGAAATCGTATCAGGTTGAGGGAGTGGTTTTGGAAAATGGAAAGCGGTGCAAACACAAAGGAAGTACTGACCCCGAAAAACGTCTATCGCTTTTTGACGGATAATCTGCCGGGGCTGTATCCGCATGGGGTGATTCCGGTGGCGGAACGCAAGGGATTGACGCTGGTGAAGTTCTGGGCGCAGGTGCTCGACGGAATCATTCCGCCGGAATGGCACGCGTCGCTCTTTGCGGGAACGCAGCGCTCGCGGCGGCTGAGCGACATGATGAACCGCACGGGCGTGCAGCCGCTTCCGCCCAAATTGCAGCAGGAGATGAATGCGCTGCTGTCCGGGGAGACGCTGATTCGCCTGAGCCAGCAGGTGCAGGACTTCCTGCGCAGCGCGCACTATGACCCGGATGCCCTCACGCGCGCCCTGCCCGACTTCGTGCGCATGATGATGGAAAACGAGGAGCGCATGAAGCCGGAGCACGAGCAGGTGTTTGAGAACCTGCAGAAATCGCGGGAGACGCTGCCGCGCACGTTTGTGGACATGCTGACGCTCTCGTGGCTGGTGCTGCTGGCGTTCTACGGGCCGGAAATGGGCAGCCGCGAGCTGCTGGACTTCTGCCAGGCGCAGGAGCACTCGGCGCAGGCGCTGTATCTGCTTTCGTCGCACGTCACGTTCGGGCGGCGCGTGCCGCTGTCGATGACAGGGCGCAACTGCGAATTGTGCCGTCAGGGGCTATCAAAGGATGAATACGTCATGGATGCGGCTTCGTGCCTGCCGCAATTGACGGACGCGATTCGGCAGGGCGGCAAAATCGCCGTGACGGGCATGGGCGGCATCGGCAAAACGGAAATGACCCGTCAGGCGCTGGCGCTGCTGGCGAAGGAAGAGCTGTTCAGCCGCATGGCGTGGGTGCAGTACGAAAACAGCCTTGCATCCAGCCTGCGCATGGCGTTTGACGGCTTGGACGGCGTGGCGGAGGAGAACGTGCTGGCAACGGTGCGCGAGAAGCTGGAAGCGCCCTATCAGGGGCGGACGCTGCTGCTGATTGACAGTGTCGATATGCCGCCGGAAGCGGACGAGGGGCTGCGCGAGATAGAGCATTGGGGCTGCGATGTGCTGGTGACGACGCGCTTCCCGCTGGGCGAGGGTTTCCGGAATATCGCCGTGCCGCTGCTGTCGGAGGAATCCAGCCGGGCGCTGTTTGTCCAGCACGACCCGTACTTGAAAGGCATGGGCAGCGCGGAAACGGAGGCGCTGCATCAGGTGCTTTCGCGCGTGGCGGGGCATCCGCTGGCGATTATCCTGCTGGCGCATCTGGCGAAGATGAAGCGCTGGACGATGAATCAGCTGCTGGAAGAGCTTGACCGCATCAGCCCGGAGGGACTGCGGCTGGCGGGCGGCAAATTCAGCGCGATTGCGCAGAGAATCGCCCAGATGGTGTCCACCGACGCGCTGACCGACCGCGAAAGGCAGGTGCTGGCGGTTTTCGCCACGTTTCCGGCGTGGACAATCCCGGTGCGGGACGCGTTGACCCTCCTGCGCGACTTCGGCACGGAGGATGAGCTGCTCTCCGCGCTCGAAACGGCGGCGGATTACGGGCTGCTGACGTCGAACTGGCGCGGATACGCCATGCACCCCGTGCTGGCGGAGAGCTTCCGGCCGCTGCTGCCGCCGATGGAGAAGGTGCCGAGGCTGGCGGAGGTGTTCAAGGAGTGCAGGGCCTGCTGGGAGGCGGAGGATGTGCGGATGATGTCCGTGATGCCGCTGGCACTGTGCACCATTTCAGAATTTGCCGATGCGCCCGTGGAAATGATGAGCGGCGTGATTGCGGCGATTTTTTACGTCCGGTATGACAGCTGCGAAAAAATTCCTGCCGTGCGGCTGAAACAGTGGCGGCTGAAGAAAAAAGATGAATGCGAAAAGACGCAGCGCGGGCGCTTCCTGAGTGGATGCTTGGGCTTGGCGCTGGATGAGATTATTGGCGGCGATCTGGAGCAAGACCGCACGGAAATGGTGGAGAACCTTGCAGCAAGCCGCGAGGGGGACGTGAAGCTTCTGCTGATGCTCGGCGGCTCTGCTGGGTCGGAGATGGGGCAGAAAAACTTCAGCAAATTGATTGCCAGAATTGGCGAGCTGATTCCGCCGAATCACCCCGATGCAGCGAGGATGCGCATGGAAAAAACCGTGCTTGCGATAATGAATATGGACAGCTTTTCGCCCGAAGAGCTGGAGGCTGCCATTTCCTACGGTGCGAAAGCACTGGATGACCCAAAGCACGTGGGGGGAGCGGCGACAGCACTTTCATTTCTGCTTTATCAAATGGGAGTGATAGGCATACCCGAAGAAAGAATCAAAGCACTGGCAGAACTGGTGGAAGAAAAAACGAAGGATGTGGACGACCTGCCGAATTCCTTCTATATGGGGATGGAGAGCGTTTTTCATAATTTGCGGGAATACGACAAGGCGCTTTCCTATTCTCAGCGTGCGCTTGATGCGATTGAATTGACCCAAAAGGACACAGGGATGTATTTTACGATGCTGCACAATCATTTGCAGCTGAGGAAAGAAATGGGACAGATGATGGAAGTGCAGGATGTCATCATTGAAGCACTTGCCAAAGTGAAAAAACTTTTTGGCGAGAACAATGTGCTGTGCTGCAGCTATAAAGCAGCGTACATCTCCGTTTTGATGGAGCGGCGAGAAAACGAAAAAGCGGATGAAGAAATACAGAAGCTGATACCGATTCTGCGTGAGCTGGAAGGGGAAATCGGCGCAAAAGACATTGAAATGATGCGCATTCGCACGCTTGCGCAGATGGGACGCGAGGAAGAAGCGCTCGAACTGGGCGAACAGATACGTGCGTTCATCCACCAAGTCGGCGGCGAAGATGGGATGATGATGAAATACCTCGAAAGAGGCATCAATAACGTAAAAACAGGGGTTTATCGCCCCAAAACGTAATATTCGCAAGACAACGGTTGCAAGTTCGGCTGCAATGAATGTAACCTGCTTGACAATCCCCATTGTCGCCGTATAATGGAAAGTGGAATCCTGCATTCGGATAACCATTTTCTATTATACGGCATTTTTTTTGCTGCCGGACGCAAAAGAAAGGAAAAATCCATGACGCTCAAGGAGTTTTATGCCGCAGTTGGCGGCGATTATGACGCAACCCTGAACAGAATCCCCAAGGAGTCGATGGTGCTGCGTTTTGTGAAGAAGTATGCCGACGACAAAACCTACGCCCAGCTGACCGAAGCGGTGAAAGCGCAGGACTGGGAAACGGCGTTCCGCGCGTCGCACACGCTCAAGGGCGTGGCGCAGAACCTCGGCTTTGACGGGCTGTACCGCGCCGCGTTCGCGCTGACGGAAGAGATGCGCGGGGGCGCGCCGCTGAAGAACGCCGCCCTCTACGACGCCGTGACGCAGCAGCAGCAGATTGTGCTGGACGCCGTGCGGCAGCTGGCATAAGGACAAGCATATGCGTGAACAGAAATGGAATCTTGGGCGGCTTATCGGGAGGAGCAGTGCGCTGCTTCTCCTGTTTGCGCTGCTCTTCCTGCCGTCGGCGCGGGCGGAGGAAGGGGAGAATCTGCCGAAAATAATCATCGGCAGCGACGAATATCAGCCGTACAGCTACTACAACGTGGATGGCTCGCCGCAGGGCGTGGACGTTGAAATGGCGCGCGAGGCCTTCCGGCGCATGGGCTACGAGCCTGTCTTCCGCCATGTGGCGTGGGAGGATAAGGACGAAGCGCTGGCAGACGGCACGGTGGACTGCCTGTGGAGCGGGTTCATGATGAACGGCTGCGAGGACAAGTACACATGGGCGCGACTCAACATGTTCAGCCGTCTGGTGGCGGTGGTGCGCGCGGACAGCGCCTATGCGGATTTGGCTGATTTGGCGGGCTGCCGCGCGGCGGTTCAGGCGACGAGCTGGGCGGAATATCTGCTGATTCGGCAGGATCAGCCGGGCATCCCGAAGGTCAAAACGGTGTACAGCTTCTCGTCGATGGAGGAGGTGTTCGCCGTCATGCGCAAGGGCTATGCGGACGTGATTGTCGGGCATGAGTGCGTGCTGAACATCTTCCTTGCGGAGAATGAAGGACGCTACCGAATGCTGGAAACCCCGCTGGGCACGGCGGAACTCGGCGTTGCGTTCCAGAAGGGTGCGCACGAGGAAATGGCGCGGCAGCTGGAGCAGACGCTGACCGAAATGGCAGCGGACGGCACGGTGGCGAAGATTCTGACGACATACGGTATCAGCGGCATCGTCCGCATGGGAGGAAGCGAAAGCAAATGAAACGGGAAACCTCTCATAAGCGGCACGGCTTCATCAGTATGCTCTGGATGCCGCTGACGCTGTATCTGGTAATGCTTGTCACATCCTTTGTTGTGCTGACGTGGCACGATACGCGCAATGTCTGGGAGGCAATGGATGAAACGCTTGACTTTGCGGTGGCGCGGCTTGAACAGTATTCCAACGCCATGTCGAACGACCGCGCCAAGAGCGAAATCCGCCTGCTGGACAAAACGGCGGAGCTCAACTCCCGCATCGCGGAAACGGGGATGATAACGAACGAACAGCTTGACCGGTACGCCTATGCGCAGCGGCTGACGGGCATCGTCATCCTTGATGCGGACATGAATGCCGTCGTCCAAACGACGAGCGACGGCGATACGGCGGCGGCGCTGCAATCGATTCTGCAAAAGCCGACGGTGCGGGAGATTGTGGATTACCCCGTGAAGGCGTACATGACGCGGACGCAGGTGGGCGACCGCCTGGTGGATTTCGCCGCCGTCGCGCGCGAGGACGCGCCGGGCCTTGTGGTGGCATACGCCGAGCGCGAGGAAGAGGACGAGAGCGACATGAAGCTGGAAACGCTCTTCAACGGCTTCACGTTTGAAATGGATGGCGCGGTCACCGTGTCGGACGGCAGAACCATCATTGCCTCCAGCAGCGCCGTAATCATGGGGGGCGACGTAAAGGAAATCGAGGGGGGTCGCATCCCCCATGCGCAGTGGGACGAATCGGGGCGGCTGCACATTGTTGACGGGCTGAAGGCGTGGTCGGGCAAGCGCACGGCGTTTGAGAACTACTCGGTGTACGCCATGTTCCCGGATCGTGCCGTCTACAATTCCCGCAACACCATTATCCTCTACGGCACGCTGATTTACATGGCAATCTGGCTTTGCTTCGCGTGGCTGCGCGCCCAGCAGTCCCGCCGCGCGCTGGAGAAAAACAGCGAGCAGGCGCGGATTATCAGCGCCATCAGCGAAATCTACTGCTTCACGTTCCTTGTCAACGTCCAGCGCGGCACGGTGCGCATCATCAAGCACCCGGAGGAGCAGCTGATGAAGAGGGAACGCGCGTGGAGCATGAACGAAGTGGTGCGGATGCAGGCGGAACACAACGTTGCGCCAGATTTCCGCGAGGCGTTCATCAGCTACTGCGACCTGACGACCTTGGCGCAGCGCTTGAAGGAGAACCCGAACCTGACGCTGGAGTTCCGCGACCCGAAGGAAAAGGTGTACCTGATGACGACGTTGCCGCAGAACTACGACCGCCGCGGCAGGCTCGAATCGGTGCTGATGGTGACGCAGGACGTGACGGCGGAAAAGGAACGCGAACGCGACTATCAGCTGCAGTTGAAAAAGACGGCGGAGGACGCCGAACGCGCCAACATCGTCAAAACGGACTTCCTGCGCCGCATGAGCCACGATATCCGCACGCCGATTAACGGCATCCGCGGCATGGTGGAAATCAGCCGCCGATATGTGGGCGACGAAGCGAAGCAGGAGGAGTGCCGCGAGAAAATTATGACCGCATCGGGCTTCCTGCTGGATTTGGTCAACGATGTGCTGAACATGAACAAGCTCGAATCCGGCGCGGTGACGCTGGAAGAGAAGCCGTTCAACCTGCGCCAGATGGTCAGCGAAATTGTGACGATGGTGGAGGGGCAGGCGTGGCACGAAAACGTGCAGGTGTCCTGCAAGACGCTGGCGTGGAATCACGAAAACCTGATTGGCTCGCCGATGCACCTGCATCAGGTGCTGCAAAACGTTGTCGGCAATGCGGTCAAGTACAACCGCCACGGCGGCAGCGTGACCATCTCCTGCGAGGAGAAAGGCTTTGACGGCACGACGGCGACGTTCCTTTTCACCTGTGCCGACACGGGACGCGGCATGAGTGCGGCGTTCCAGCAGCACGCGTTTGAGGCGTTCGCGCAGGAGGAATCCGGCGCGCGCACGGCCTACAAGGGCACGGGGCTGGGGCTGCCGATTGCCAAGGAACTTGTCGAGCAGATGGGCGGCAAAATCCACTTTGAGAGCGAACTGGGCGTCGGAACGACGTTCTACATCACCCTGCCGTTCCGCGTAGATCCGAATCCGCCGAAAGCGGAATCCGCCAAGCCGGAGCAGGCGGCGTCCATCAAGGGCGCGCACATACTGCTGGTGGAGGATAACGAGCTGAACATGGAAATCAGCCAGTACATACTGGAGGGCGCGGGCGCGATTGTCGCTCAGGCGTGGAACGGGAAGGAGGCGGTTCGCCGCTTTTCCGAAAGCGAACCGGGTACGTTTGACTGCATCCTGATGGACGTGATGATGCCGCTGATGGACGGACTGGAAGCAACGCGGACGATTCGCGCGATGCAGCGCCCGGATGCGGCGACCATCCCAATTGTGGCAATGACCGCGAATACCTTCTCCGAGGACGAGCAGCGCAGCCGGGCAGCGGGCATGAACCTGTTCCTGAACAAGCCGATTGACGCGCAGAAGATGCTCAGCACCGTTGCACAGTGCCTAAAAATACGGCAACAAGACAACTGAATATCGGCAGCGGCATACTTGTGAAAACCTTGACAAGTACAGAAACGCGGTGTACAATAGAGCCATGATCGGCGCGATTCTGAAAGGAATTCCGAAAATACAGGACGCGCGAAAGGAAGGGTTTGTTTTATGAAGAAGCTGCTTGCGCTGGGTTCTGCGCTTGTGCTGGCTGTCTCGGCGATGCCGGCAGTGCTGGCGGAAGATACGGATGCGTTCACCTCTGCGTCTGTGTCGAGCTACTATGGGGATTTCGCCCTGACCGGGGATGACCTGATGAACGCCATCAACTCCTTCTCCGGCACCTATCTCATCTGCACCACCAACCCCGACGGCACGGCGAACGCGGGCGTGTTCATCTTCGCGTGCGTGAAGAACGAGGACAAGTACTACATCCAGATGGGTCTGGCGGAGAACCAGACGAAGCAGAACCTGCTCCGCACGGGCGAAGCGCTGGCGGTCTACGCCGCGAACCCCTCCACCGAGGAAGGCGCAAAGCCCTACATCACCGCCGGTGCGCGCATGGTGCTCCAGCAGGTGACGGACGAAGAACTGCTGAAGGTGCTCAACGTCAAGGGCAGCGAAACCGCGCTGTTCTTTGAAATCACCGAAATCAAGCCGCTGGGCTGATTGACAAACGGGGCGCACTCTCTTCCCAATGCGAAGGGGGTGCGCTTTTTTTTTCGAGGGATTTGCGGCGGAGCGGGCGTTCCCTGCGCGCTATTCCAAAACACTCAAAATCCATAGGAATTTGCATATTCCTCTTGACAAGCATGGGAATCGGGAGTAAAATCCTATTGCGGAAGTAGGTTATAAACTGCCGCACAAGAATGATTTATCAATCAGCCAGAGAAAGGGCTTTTGCAATATGAAACACGCTGAATTGCTGTCCGTCCGCGACCTGCACGTTCAGGTGGGCGACAAGGAAATCCTCCACGGGGTCAACCTTTCCGTCGGCACGGATGAAACTCATGTCCTCCTTGGCCCGAACGGCACGGGCAAATCCACCCTCGGCTATGCCATCACCGGTAACCCCGCCTATCAGGTGACGCGGGGGAGCATCACGTTTGACGGCGAGGATATTACTTCTATGCCCGTCAATGAGCGCGCGAAGAAGGGCGTTTTCCTGTCCTTCCAGAATCCGCTGGAAGTGCCGGGCGTGACGCTGAGCGCCTTTATCCGCACGGCGCTGGAGCAGAAGAGCGGCAGCCGCATCCGCCTGTGGGACTTCAAGAAGAAGCTGAAGGAAACGATGGCGCTTTTGTCGATGGATGAAAGCTACGCCGAGCGCGATTTGAACGTCGGCTTCTCCGGCGGCGAAAAGAAGAAGGCGGAAATCCTGCAAATGCTGATGCTCGAACCCAAGCTCGCCATTCTGGACGAAACCGACTCCGGTCTGGATGTGGACGCGGTGCGCACGGTGTCCGAGGGCGTCCGCCTGTTCCGCGAAAAGACGCACGGTTCGCTGCTGATTATCACCCACAGCACGCGCATTCTGGAGGCGCTGCGCGTTGACCGCACGCACGTGATGGAAAACGGCGTCATTGTGCGCGAAGGCGACGCGGCGCTGGTGGAAGAAATCAACGAAAAGGGCTTCAAGGGCTGATGGGGGAGCGGCATGACAGAGAAGAGCCAAGTTGCGGACATTGACCGCAGCATTTATGATATTCGCGACGCGGAGCATGACGCGTACCGCATGGAAGCCGGCTTGACCCCCGCCATCGTCGAGAAGCTGTCCAAGGAGAAGAACGACCCGGCGTGGATGGAGCAGTTCCGGCTGGAATCGCTGCAAATCTACAATAATATGCGCGTGCCGGACTGGGGGCCGTCGCTGGACGGGCTGGATATCGACCACATTGCGACGTATGTCCGCCCGAACACGAAGATGCAGAACAACTGGGAGAACGTGCCGCAGGACATCAAGGACACGTTTGAGCGGCTGGGCATTCCGCAGGCGGAGCGCAAGTCGCTGGCGGGCGTGGGCGCGCAGTACGACTCAGAGCTGGTGTACCACAACGTGCGCGCGGAAGTGGCGGCGCAGGGCGTGGTGTACACCGACATGGAGAGCGCGCTGCACGGCGAATATGCCGACATGGTGCGCAAGTACTTCATGAAGCTCGTCACCCCGCGTGACCACAAGTTTGCGGCGCTGCACGGCGCGGTTTGGTCGGGCGGCTCGTTTGTGTACGTTCCCAAGGGCGTGCAGGTGTCCATTCCGCTGCAATCGTATTTCCGCCTGAACGCCAAGGGCGCGGGGCAGTTTGAGCATACGCTGATTATTGTGGACGAGGGCGCAAGCCTGCACTTTATTGAGGGCTGCTCTGCCCCGAAGTACAACGTGGCGAACCTCCATGCCGGCTGCGTGGAGCTGTACGTCAAAAAGGGCGCGAAGCTGCGCTATTCGACGATTGAAAACTGGTCGAAGAACATGTACAACCTCAACACCAAGCGCGCGCTGGTGGAGGAGGATGGCACGATTGAGTGGATTTCCGGCTCGTTCGGGTCGCATGTGGGCTGCCTGTATCCGATGAGCATCTTGAAGGGCGACCGTGCCCGCATGGAGTTCACGGGCGTGACGTTCGCAGGCGCGGGGCAGAATCTCGACACGGGCGCGAAGGTCGTGCACGTTGGCAAAAATACCAGTTCGTACATGAACACGCGCTCCATCAGCAAGAGCGGCGGCATCAGCACGTTCCGCTCCAGCGTGGTGGTGGAGAAGAGCGCGAAGCACGCCAAGAGCGCGGTATCCTGTCAGTCACTGATGCTCGACAGCGAGAGCCGTTCGGATACAATTCCCGCGATGGACATCCGCACGCGCGACGCCGCCATCGGGCATGAGGCGAAAATCGGCAGCATCAGCAATGACGCGGTGTTCTACCTGATGAGCCGCGGCATGAGCGAAGAGGACGCGCGCGCGCTGATTGTCAGCGGTTTTGCGGACAACGTGTCCAAGGAACTGCCGGTGGAATACGCGGTGGAGATGAACAACCTCATCCGCCTGGAAATGAAGGGCAGCATCGGCTGAGCGGAAAGGAGCATTCATCAATGGAAAAAATGACCATCAATCAGCTGCCCAGCCGGACGTGGAATCGTCTGGGCGTGAATGAAGCGAGTATTGACTGGGACGAAAGCGCGACGGTCGTGCTGCCGGAAGAATCCGCAGAAAAGGCGGATATGCTGATTGCATCGGACGCGGCGTATGCCCGCAAGTGCGTGACCGTTCAGGCGGAAAAGGGCGCGAAAAAGTCGCTCTTCCAGACCCTTCGCACGGCGGGCAAGCTGCATGTGCAGACGGAGCTGACCGCCGAGGACGGCGCGGAAATGGAGCTGATTCAGCTGATCGCGCCGGGCGAAAACGCGCTGGTGTATGATGAAGTCATCGGGCACTGCCACGGCAGCGGGCGGATTGTGCTGCGGCAAGTGACGCTGGGTCACGGCGATGTGTACGCGCAGACGGGCATCGGGCTGGACGGCGAGAACGCGTCGTTTGCGGCGAATATCGGCTATCTGGCGAGGAAGAATCAGACGCTGGACATGAACCTTGTCGTCAACCACTGGGGGAAAAAGACAAAGTGCGAAATCAACGCGTCCGGCGCGCTGAATGACGCGGCGAAGAAGATTTTCCGCGGCACGATTGACTTCAAGCGCGGGTCGTCCGGGTCGGTCGGCAGCGAACAGGAAACGGTGCTGATGCTGGGCGAGGACGCGGTGAACAAGACCGTGCCGGTCATCCTCTGCGCGGAGGAGAATGTCGAGGGCACGCACGGCGCGACCATCGGCGAGATGGACGACGACACGCGCTTCTACTTCGGCAGCCGCGGCATCGACCGCGAAACGGCAGAAAAACTGCTTTCGCGCGCGGCGATTGCCCGCGTGGCGCAGCAGGTGAAAAGCGAAACGGCGCGCGCGGCGATACTGAACGAACTGGATGGGGAAATGGATGAAAACGACGGATTACAGGCGTGATTTTCCGCTGCTGATGCAGGAAACAGCGGCGTATCTGGACAACGCGGCAACGGCGCAGCGCCCGCAGTGCGTGCTGGACGCGGAAAAAACGTTCTATGAGACGCAGAACGCGAATCCCCTGCGCGGGCTGTATCCGCTGAGCATCGCGGCGACGGAGGCGGTGGAGGAAGCGCGCTTGGCGGTTCGCGATTTCCTGCACGCCAAGAGCAGTCAGGAGATTATCTTCACGCGCAACACGACCGAGGCGCTGAACCTCGTGGCGTACAGCTATGGGGTGTCTCACGTCCACGCGGGCGACGAGGTGGTGGTGTCCATCCTGGAGCATCACAGCAACCTGCTGCCGTGGCAGATGGTGTGCCGGCAAACGGGCGCAGCGCTCAAATTCATCGACTGCGAAATGGATGGACGGCTTGACCTGAACAAAGTGGCGGAAGTCATCACGGAGAAAACGAAAATCGTTGCCGTGACGCACGTTTCCAACGTCATCGGGCGCGTCAACCCGATTCGCGAAATCGCGGACATGGCGCACCGCGTCGGCGCAGTCATCGTGGTGGACGGTGCGCAGTCCACGCCGCATATCCCCGTGGATGTGCAGGCGCTGGACGCGGATTTCCTCGCGTTTTCGGGGCATAAGGTGTTCGGCCCGATGGGCATTGGCGCGCTGTACGGCAAACGCAGGCTGCTGGAAAAGATGCCGCCCTTCCTCTCCGGCGGGGAGATGATCGAGTCCGTCACGCGCACCGGGGCGACGTATGCCGAGCTGCCCTACAAGTTTGAGGCGGGCACGGGCAATGCCGCCGGCGCGGTCGGGCTGCACGCGGCGATTCGCTATATGCAGTCCGTCGGCTTTGACACCATGCACGAGCGCGAAACGGCGCTGGTTGCCCGCATGATGGCGGGGATGGCGGATATGCCGTTCATCCATGTGCTGGGGTCAGGCAATCCTGAGGAACACAGCGGCATTGTTACGTTCACGGTCGATGGCGTGCATCCGCATGACGTGAGCGAAATCCTCGCGGCGGACGGCGTGTGCATCCGCGCGGGGCATCACTGCGCACAGCCGCTGCTCAAGCACCTCGGCTATTCCTCGACGGTTCGGGCAAGCTGCGCGTTCTACAACACGCCGGACGAGGTGGATCGGCTGCTGGACAGCCTGAAAACAATCAGGGAGCGAATGGGCTATGGAAAACAGGAGCTTTTATAACGAAATTCTGACCGAACACAACATCCACCCGGAATTCAAGCACGACCTGCCGGACGCGAACATCGAGCTGGAAGGCGTGAACCCCAGCTGCGGCGACGACATCACGCTGAAGCTGAAGGTGGATGGCGATGTGATTACCGACGGCGCGTTCGTCGGCGACGGCTGCGCGATTTCGCAGGCTTCGGCGGACATTATGCTGGGCATGATTGTCGGGCGGAAGAAGGAAGAAGCGCTGCATCTGGGCGAAATCTTCCGCAAGATGATTCAGGGCGAAGCGACGGCGGAGGAAATCGACGAGCTGGAGGAAGCCGGGGCGCTGAAGGATATTTCGCACATGCCCGCGCGCGTGAAGTGCGCCGTGCTGGGCTGGCGGACGCTGAAGGAAGCCATCGGGGGAGAAGAGGAATAAGAAAACCGGGCGGGGCGCAAAACCTCGTCCGATTTTTTGGATTAGAATCCCATTAGAAATGCGGCAAACGGCAGGAAAAGCGGGCGCGCACGCCGAAATCCTCCATAAGAAAGGGGGATGCGCATGAAAGAAATCATGCTGGACTTCGGCGCGATTCTGTCTGACCTGTTTCATGCGCTGCGGTCGAGCGCGAAGAAAGTACTGATTGCGCTGGCGGTGCTGACGGCGCTGCTGACCGCGCTCGTTCTGTATCTCATGACGCCGCACACGGAGATTCGGTCTTTGACGGGCTTTCGGTGCTACTTTGTGCCGCGCTGCGAGGTGAATTACCAGTCCTACCACCGGGACAACGACCTGTACAATATGGGCATTTACAAGCTGAACGGGCAGGACGCCGCGCGGTTTGTGTACTGGGCGCAGGAAAACGGCTGGTCGCCGATGCCGCTGACGGGCGAAGCGCTGACGAGCGGGATGCTCGATGAGGAGACTTGCCCGGAAGCGGCGGAAATCAAGCAGGTGACGCAAGGGTTCTGGAAGCAGACGAACGGCATGGCGCTGTTCGTCTTTGATTCGCAGACAGCGACGCTGTATATTCGGAAGATGCCAAGATAGATAAGGCAATTGCAAACAGAACCCGACCGGGCAGGGGAGAAATCCTCCGTCCGGTCGGTTTTTTGCTGCGGGATGTTTGAAAGCAAAAGAAAAGGTCAAGGTTTTTTAACCTTGACCATCCGTGGAGCATAGGAGATTCGAACTCCTGACCTCGACAATGCGAATGTCGCGCGCTACCAACTGTGCTAATGCCCCAAGCGCTTATTCTTTTTGTGTCAGGCGGTGAAGCGCTGAGCACAGAAAGTATTATAGCATAGTTCTCGGAAAAATGCAAGGGGTTTTTTGAAATTTTTTCGGGAAAATTGCAAACTTTTTTTCAGGGGGCATTTGGGACAGGTTTCAGAATACACGTTCGCTTATTTTGCGCGAAAAACTGCTTTTCTGCCCGGCGACTCTTGTGCATATGCGCCGATTATGGTATAATGCCCATGATGAAGCAAACGGAGGAGAGAACGGATGGATGCAGAAATGCTGCGGAATGTGCTGACGATGCTGGGCACGGTGCTGGGCGCGATTTTGGTGCTGATGCTGGTGGCGAAAATCACGAGCATGGTGCATGTGGAGGCGGACGATGCGCGCGCGCCGATTGACAGCATGGAAGCGAGCGTCGTCGGCAAGCGCACGCTGGTGACGCAGGAGGACGGCGCGCCGAAAACCATCTACTATATGACCTTCCAGAAGGTGAACGGAATGCGGATGGAGCTGGAAGTGCCGGGCGAGGACTACGGCTTGGCGGCGGAAGGCGATCAGGGCGTGCTGGTCGCGCGCGGGGAAGAATTTATCGTCTTTAAGCGAATGATTTGAAATTATTGGAGCTTCCCAAACAAGTGGCGGCGCCGAAGGGGTGGAGGGGGCGAGCGGAAAGCCCCCGCCTCGCGTCCGCAGACGCGAAATCCTCTGCAATAATCGCATACTGTAAGGAGTAAAACAGAAATTATGGCATATCAAGCACTCTACCGCCAGTGGCGCCCCAAAGACTTTTCCAGCATGGTGGCACAGGAGGCAGTCATCTCCACGCTGCGCAATCAGGTGATGAGCGGGCGCGTCGCCCATGCGTACCTCTTCTGCGGCAGCCGCGGCACGGGCAAAACATCCACCGCGAAAATCCTTGCGCGCGCCATCAACTGCGAGCATCCCGTGGGCGGCGACCCGTGCGGGCAGTGCGAATCCTGCCGCCGCCTGCTGGCGGACGAGTCGATGGACGTGATGGAAATCGACGCGGCGAGCAACAACGGCGTCGAGGAAATCCGCAATCTGCGCGAGACGGTCAAATATCCGCCGCAGCAGGGGAAATACAAGGTCTATATCATCGACGAAGTACACATGCTGTCCACTTCCGCGTTTAATGCTTTGCTGAAAACGCTGGAGGAGCCGCCGGCGTACGTCGTTTTCATCCTCGCGACGACCGAGCCGCAGAAGCTGCCCGCGACGATTCTCAGCCGCTGCCAGCGCTTCGACTTCGGGCGGATTCCGGCGCGCCAAATCGCGGGGCGGCTGCGTCAGGCGGCGGAGGGCGCGAAGGCGGAAGCGTCGGAGAACGCGCTGATGCTCATCGCCCGCGCCGCAGAGGGCGGAATGCGCGACGCGCTGTCGATACTGGACATGTGCCTGGGCTATTCCAATCAGGTGACGGAAGACCTCGTGCGCAATGTGCTGGGCACGAGCGACCGCAGCTTCCTGTTCCGCTTCGCCGATGCGCTGGAAAAAGAGGACGCGTCCGCCGTCATGCGGATGATTGACGAATTGATGCGCGCCGGCCGCGAACCGATGGTGTTCGCCAAGGACGTCAGCCAGCACCTGCGCGCGCTGCTGATTGCCAAGTGCAGCCCGGACGACCTGAGCGCCCTGCTTGACCTGACGCAGGAGGACGCACAGGAGTACGCGCAGCAGGCGGAAAAATTCACCACGACGCGGCTGATGAACATGCTGGAATTGTTCATGCGCGTGGAAACGGATTTGCGCTGGGCGTCGTCGCCGCGAATCGTACTGGAAAACGCCGCGCTGAAAAGCTGCCTGCGGACGAGCGAGGCGGACACCGCGGCGCTCAACGACCGCATCAGCGAACTGGAAAAGCAGCTGACCGCCTTGCAGGAGAAGCTGCAAAGCGGCGCGTTTACCCCTGCGCAGCCCGCGAAAAAGGCGGCAAAGCCTGCATCCGAGCCGAAGCAGGAAGCGCCCAAGCCCGCCGCGCCTGCCGTGATGACCCCGACCGGCAAGACCGACGCGGACGCGTGGAAGGAAGCCATGAACATCCTGAAGCGCTCCGATCCCGGCACGTTCGCCATGCTGACGATGGGCAAATACGCCGGGTGCGACGGCGACACCTACCGCTGGCAGGCACCGATGGGGCAGGAACTGTACGTCGGGCTGATGAATCAGGAGAAGAAGCGCACGGCGATTGCGTCGGCGCTGACGCAGGCATCGGGGATGCAATGCCGCTTTGAGGCGATCGGCGCGGTGAAGGAGAAGAAAGCCGACCAGAGCGACGAATCCTTCCTCGCGGCGCTGGAAACGACCTTCGGCAAGGCGAACACGATGGTGCAGGAGGACGTGAAGGGGTGAGCAGCGCGGAAATTCGCGGGATGTTTGCCGGACTGCCGGGTGCGCACGGCATCATCGAAGCGGCGCTGAACGGGCAGGGGCGCGTGATGACGGATGATTCGGCGCGTCCGAGCAGCGCGGCGGTGCTGGCGGGCGATTTCCTCTTCTTCGGCGGCGAACCGTCGGAAGAATTGGTGCGGCGCGCACTGAACGCGGAGAATCGCGCGTGGATTGTGCAAGGGAGCAGTGCGTTTCTTGCGCTGGTGCAGGCGCAGCGGTCGGGAACGTGGTCGAAGCGCATCGCCTTTGACCCGCACCGTCAGCCGGAGGATGCGCACCTGACCGCGCTGCTGGCGAATCTGCCGCAGGGCGTGACGCTTGTGCCGATTGGCGCGGCGGAAGCGGCGTTCTGTCGCAAGACTCCGTGGGCGGCGGACTTCGTGGGCATGTTTACGGAGGATGAATATGCGCGGAACGGGCTGGGCGTGCTGGTCTGCGCGGACGGGGCGTTTGTGTCCGGCGCATCCAGCTACGCGGCGTATCCCGGCGGCATCGAGGTGGAGGTGGACACAGCACCGGCGCACCGCGGATACGGCTACGCGACGCTGGCAGCGGCGAAGCTCATCCTGACGGCGCATCAGCAGGGGAAAATCGCGACGTGGGACGCGGCGAATGAAACATCAGCACACATTGCGCAGAAACTCGGCTACCGCGTAACCTGCGCCTATCAAGTCTTCACAACGGCGTAACCATTGGCGCACCCGTCAGGATGATTCGCATTCCGCGTTTCCTGCCGGGTGCATTTTTTGACGAAATTTCAACGGTTCGGACGATTTTCACAAAAATCCTGCTGGATTCCTCAGAAAAACCACAAAATTTTTCCGGGCAGCAGGAAATAGGGGGGACATGTAGAATTAGAAAAGTCGGGCTAAATTGTAACCTCAACTTTTCCCGCCCCGAAAGGGGCATGACATGGAGGGAGTTTTGAACATGAGTGAGCAGAACCTGAAGCAGGTGCTGGCGAAAAAGCAGAGCATCCTGCAGGGAGACGCGGAACGAATCGCAAAGCAGCGCGCAGCTGGCAAGCTGACCGCCCGTGAACGGGTGGCGAAGCTGCTGGACGCCGGCTCTTTCGTGGAGACGGACGCGCTGGTATCCCGCAATGGGGATTACGCCGGGGTCGTGACCGGCAGCGGCACGGTGCAGGATCGCCCTGTGTACGTGTTCGCCCAGGATTTCACGGTGCATGGCGGCGCGATGGGGCAGATGCAGGCGCAGAAGATTGTCAAGGTGCTGGATCTGGCGCAGAAGACGGGCGCGCCCGTGATTGCCCTGTGCGACAGCGCCGGTGTGCGCATTGACGAGGGCGCGGCGGCGATGAACGCCTATGCGTCCGTTTTCACCCGTCTGGCAAAGCTCAGCGGCGTGGTGCCGGTCATCGCGCTGGTGCTGGGCCCGGTGGTCGGCGGCGCGGCAATGATCGCCCAGCTGGCTGACATCACCATTGAAGCCGAAAACGTTGGTCAGCTGATGGTCTATGGCCCGCAGGTCATGAGCGCCATTTCCGGCAAGACGGTGGATGCCAAGGCGGTCGGCGGCGCGAAGGCGATGGCTGCGCAGGGCGGCGTCGCGCTGACGGCCAAGGACGAGGACGAAGCCATCTCTCTGGCGGTGCAGGTGCTGGACTATCTGCCCGGCTGCAACGCGGAGGATGCCGCGATTGTTGATACCGACGACATGAACCGCATTCTGCCCGTGCTGGACGCGGCGGACGCGGAAAGCCAGCTGGCTGCCATGGCGGACGGCGCGGCGTATGTGGAGCTTTTCAAGGACTACGGTAAGGAAATCCGCGTTGCGCTGACCCGCGTGGGCGGCCGTCCGGTCGGTCTGGTGGTTGGCAACGGCAAGGAGAACGACGGCGTGCTGACGGCGCAGTCCGCAAGCAAGGCCGCGCGCTTCATCCGCCTGTGCGACTGCTACAGCCTGCCGGTCGTGTCCCTCATCAACAGCAAGGGCGTTGCCGTCCCGGCGGTTGACGAGCAGGCGGCGACCATCAAGGCGACCACCCAGCTGCTTTACGCCTACGCGGAAGCGACGACGGCGAAGGTGTCCATTGTCACCGGCAATGCCATCGGTCAGGCGTATGTCGCCATGGGCGGCAAGAGCAACGCTGACGTCACCTACGCGTGGCCGGGCGCGGTGATTTCCGCCCTGACCCCCGAAGCGGCGGTGCAGGTGCTCTACACCGACGACCTGAAGGCGGATAAGAAGCCGGCGCTCCAGTCCCGTGCGGAATTGGAAGCGAAGTTCGCTGCGGATGTGGCGGACGGCGTGGCGGCTGCCGCGGCTGGCATGGTCGATGACGTGATTGATCCCGCCGAAACGCGCAAGTATGTCATTGCGGCGCTGGAGATGCTCTCCTCCAAGCGCGAATCCAATCCCCCGAAGAAGCACGGCAACCTGCCGCTGTGATTGAGGAAAGGATTGTGTGAAAAATGGACTTTGCAGCCTTTTTGAGTAATCTGGGCAATAATCTGGGCTTCGGCTTGACCGTCACCCTCATCGGCATCGCCATCGTGTTCCTCGGTTTGACGATTCTGATTGGCCTGATCAAGCTGATGGAAAAAGCCACCGCGAACCTCGGCAAGGGCGGCAAGAAGGCAAAGAAGCAGGCGGAAGCGCCCGCTCCCGCGCCGGTTGCCGCGCCCGTGGTGGAAGAAGTGCCCGTGGCGGATGACAGCGAGCTGATTGCGGTCATTTCCGCCGCTGTGGCGATGATGATGGAGGATGGCAGCGCCTTCACGGTGCGCCGCGTCCGCCGCGTGCAGAATGCGCCCGCCTGGCAGAAGGCTGGCCGCGAAGAACAGGTGTACAGCCGCTTCTAATATACTATTTCCTGCATTCACCTGTGCCATCTGCTTGCGCCTTTTCCTTTCTGGCGTCCGTTCATTCCACTTAGCGTAGCGCTGCTACGCTGCGTTTCATTCACGTTAGCCAGAAAGAAAAATTCGCGGCGCATCTTGGCACATGCTCATTTGGAAATAGTATCGGCTTGAACATGACAACAAATTGAACGATTTTGACAGGAGGAAATCCCATCATGCGTACCTTCAATATTACGGTCAACGGTCAGACTTATGTGGTGGACGTGGAAGAAGTCGGCGGCGTGCAGACCGCTGCGCCCGTGCGCGCTGCTGCCCCTGTGGCGGCTGCTCCCGTGGCGGCGGCTCCGGCTGCTGCGCCTAAGGCTGCTGCGGCTGCTCCCGTGGCGGGCGGCGAACCCGTTAAGGCGCCCATGCCCGGCAACATCCTGGACGTGAAGGTCAAGGTTGGCGACACGGTCAAGGCGGGCACGGTGCTGTGCGTGCTGGAAGCCATGAAGATGGAAAACGAAATTCCCGCCCCCAAGGACGGCAAAGTGGCGCAGGTCGTTGTGACCAAGGGTGCGACGGTTGGCGCGGGCGACACGCTGGTCGTGCTGGCGTAATCCGACGTATTTACCGATCCCGAAGGAAAGTGAGCTGATATAATGGGAATCAATGTGGGCGAAACCCTCATGGGGCTCGTCACGACCTCGGGTATCTACCAGTATCTGACGAACCCGCTGGCGCTGATCATGGTCGCCATCGCTTGCGTACTGCTGTATCTCGCCATTGTCAAGCAATTTGAGCCGCTGCTGCTGCTGCCGATTGCCTTCGGTATGCTGCTGACCAACCTGCTGGGCAGCGACATCTTCCACGAAGAACTCTTCGCCGGCGGTCATGCCAACTGGGCGCTGTTCGGCGGCGCGGTTCTGATAGACGGCAAGGATTTTGTTGATTCCGTGGGCTACATGGTCAATGCCGCCGGTCAGATTCTGACCAGCAACAATGTCGTGCTGGGTCACTTCGTCAACGCCGTCACCATCGACGACCCGACGAGCCTCGTGCCTTTTGCTGACATCCTGGCGCAGTTCGCCGCCAACGGCAACGCTGCTTCCATCATTCTGGAGGATGCCTTCCTGAAGAACGGCGCGGTCTACACTGCCACCGGCGCGATGCTGGCGACGGCGGGCAAGACGATTTCCGCGGGTCTGCTGGACTACCTGTACCTCGGCGTGAAGCTGGGCATCTATCCGTGCCTTATCTTCATGGGCGTTGGCGCGGGCACGGACTTCGGGCCGCTGATCTCCAACCCCAAGACGCTGCTGCTGGGCGCGGCGGCGCAGCTGGGCATCTTCATGACGTTCATCTTCGCGTATGCCGTGTTCGGCTTCTCCGCTGCGGAAGCGGGCGCCATCGGCATCATCGGCGGCGCGGACGGCCCGACGGCGATTTGGCTGACGGGCAAGCTCGCCCCGCACCTCCTTGGCCCGATCGCGGTCGCTGCATACTCCTACATGGCGCTGGTGCCTGTCATTCAGCCGCCGATTATGCGCGCCCTGACCACCGAGAAGGAACGCAAAATCGTCATGGAGCAGCTCAAGCCTGCCACCAAGACGCAGAAGATTATCTTCCCCATCGTCGTCACCATTCTGGTTGCGCTGCTGCTGCCGTCCGCTGCTCCGCTGGTCGGCTGCCTGATGCTGGGCAACCTCGCGAAGGAATGCGGCGTGACCGAACGTCTGAACAAGACGATGCAGAACGAGCTGATGAATATCGTCACGATTTTCCTCGGCGTTACGGTCGGCGCAACGGCGACTGCCTCTACCTTCCTGACGGTGCGCACGCTTGAAATCATCGCGATGGGCATCGTCGCGTTCGGCATGGGCACGGCGGGCGGCGTGCTGCTGGCGAAGCTGATGAACAAGCTCTCCGGCGGCAAGATCAACCCGCTGATCGGCTCTGCCGGCGTGTCCGCTGTCCCGATGGCGGCGCGTGTGTCCCAGAAGGAAGGTCAGAAGGCGAATCCCGCGAACTTCCTGCTGATGCACGCCATGGGCCCGAACGTTGCTGGCGTTATCGGCTCTGCCATCGCGGCTGGTGTGCTGCTGAGCATGTTCGGTTAATAGATACTATTCCCTGCATTCACCTACGCCATCTGCTTGCGTCTTTTTGATTCTGGCGTCCACTCATTCCACTTAG
>ERZ831634.1530-NODE-1530-length-23706-cov-15.521120_pt1 | contig 23706 bp, 15 predicted proteins | sample MGYA00519953_ERZ831634 | MGnify/ENA primary metagenome ERZ831634 (study PRJEB31850, sample SAMEA3708718) | human gut metagenome | biome: human gut; feature: human-associated habitat; material: faeces | place: China | collected 2014 ... | reverse complement strand
AGACCATGCTGGCCAGCTTTTCGTTGGGGAACCAGCCCGCTTCAATGAACAGAGCAGTGAGGAAGCCCCACGCGATGAATGCGCCGATATTCGGCATGACCATGCCGCTGAGGAACTTGCCAAAGCGGGAAACAGCGTTTTTCATTTGTAGCTCTCCTTTTTCACTTGAAAGGCAGGCGGTGCAGCTCCTGTGGCATGGGAGCTGCGGCCTGCGGACGGTTGTTCGGAGGAGCTTTCGTTTCGTTCTGGCACTATTCTAGCCGATACTGCGCCGGATTTCAATGGTGACAAGCGGTGGGGTTGTCACCGGAGGATGGTGACACCAGTGGGCTGATACGGCAACATTTCCAATGGATGCGCGGGTGATTTGTGCATATTTGCTGATGCGCCGGGATACAAGACGGGAACAAGGAAGCTTTTGTCACCGGGCAATGGTGACAAAAAACACACAACTTCTTTTCTGCGTTGGGGGCTGGCAGACGGGGTGGCACTATGTTACAATAGAAGCAATGGGTGACTTTTGGAAAAAGGAGAGAAGCAACATGGGTGCGGTGTATCGTAAGGAACTGTCGGCAAATGCACGGAAGCTGATCGAGCAGCTGCTCAGCCTTCCGCAGGGCTGGGTGACGGCGGCGGCGCTGGCTGAAAGCATCGGGGTCAGCCGCCGCACCGTGCTGCGGGAGCTGCCCGCTGTGGAGCAGTGGATGCAGGCTGCCGGGGCGCATTTTGTGCGGAATCCCGGCAAGGGTCTGCTGCTGGATGAAGCGCCGGAGCGGCGAGACGCACTGCGCACCCAGCTGAACAGCGGCGACAGGAAAGAACTTTCCCGCGCAGAGCGGCGGCAGCAGCTTTTGACAAGGCTGCTCAGCGAGCAGGAGCCCTGCAAAACAGCGGTACTGGCACGGGCGCTTGGCGTTTCGGAAAGCACGCTGTCTGCAGACTTGGATGAACTTGAGACCAAGCTACACCCCTACCGGGTGGAGATGTTCCGCCGCCCCGGCGTGGGGGTCTGGCTGCAGGGGGATGCTTCTTCCTACCGGAGGGTGGTGTCTGCTCTGTTGCGCAGCAGTATGCCGGAAAAGGAACTGGCAGAGGTGCTCTGCGGACGGATGCCGGAAAACGAGATCTTCTCGACCCTGCTGGATACAAAAACGGCCGAAAAGGTCTGGGCGGCTTTGCAGCAGTTTGAACAGGAAGAGCAGCTCCATCTGCCGGATGCAGGCTTTCTGGCGCTGGCGATCCATTGCACCCTGACCATTCAGCAGCTGCGGCAGGGCGGCGACAAGGGCAGCGCCCCCAGAGGGCTGCGCCCGGCGGGCAATCATGCTGCCCGGCTGGTGGCGGCGCTGAACCGCGCCTTCGGGCTGACCCTGCCGTCTGAGGAAGCGCAGTATCTGGAACTGTATCTCTCCGCCTATCTGGGCGCAGAGGACCCTTGGGGCAGCGCACAGGAGATGGAGTTGCGGAATCTGGAAGCCGCCCTTATCCGGGAAATGGAAAAGGCGCTGCACACAGACCTTTCCGGTTACACCTCCCTGCGGGATGACCTGTACTGCCACCTGCGCCCCATGCTGCTGCGGGTGGAGCAGAACATTCGTACCGAAAACCCCCAGCTGGACACCATCCGCACCGACTACCCCGGCCTGTGGAAAGCCACCCGCGCCGCCTGTGATGCGGTGCAGCAGCAATTCGTTCTGCCCGCCATCTCGGACGACGAAGCGGCCTACCTTGCCATGCACTTTGGCGCAGTGCTGGAACAGAATGCCATGTTCCGGCTGCGGCTGCGGGTGGTAGTGGCCTGTCCGCTGGGCATGGGTTCCAGCCGCTTTCTGGCTTCCCGGCTGGGAAACGAGTTTCCCTCTTTGCAGGTAGAGGGGTGCTGCTCGGTGCGGGAGCTGAACACTGCCGACCTGCGTCGGAGAAAAATCGACTTCATTATCTCCACCGTGCCGCTGGAACTGGATTACCCGGCGGTGTGCATCAGCCCTTCCCTGCTGGAACCAGACCGTGCCGTGCTGAAGGACGCTATTACGCGGTACAGCCAGAACCGCGCAGAACCGGAACCGGCGGTGCAGCCCGTGCAGGATACAGCCTGTGCAGGCTCCAAGCTGCAGTATTATGCACGCTTGACCCGGTCCATGACCGGGCTGCTGGAACATCTGACCATCCAGCCCGTCAAGGCTCCCGGCAGCCGCGCTGCCCTCATCCATGCAGCGGCGCAGCTGTTCTGCCCGCAGGAAGCGGACGCCCGGCTGGTGGAGCAGCAGCTTCGCCGCCGTGAAACGCTGGGCGATACCTACATCAAACCCCTGTATGCCCTGCTGCTCCATTGCAGGACAAGTGCGGTAAAGGACTGCCGCTTGGGCTATCTGCAGGCACAGCCGCCGGTCTATGAGCCGGGGCGCATCGTGCTGGGGGCACTGGTGCTGCTGGCTCCGGACGACGGGAACGGCGTCCCGGTGGAGGTCATGCAGAATGTCAGCGGGCAGCTGATCGAAACGTCCCGGCTGATGGAGGCACTGCGCACCGGCCAGCAGCAGGAAGCTGCAGACCTGCTGGAACAGGGCTTTGACCGTGGCTTTTTTGCGGACTGCAAACCGCCGCACACAAAATGAACTGAAAACGAACTCCCGGCTTTTGCCTTTTTGGGCAGAGCCGGGAGTTTTTTGTTGTTGTAAAAAGATACCTATTAGAGAACTTTTGAACTAAAAATCATGTATCCCAGAAAGTTGGCGAAAAGCACCAAAAACACGCAGTGCGATTTGTTGAAACAACAGCTTGACAGGGGCGAGAACTGTTGGTATTATAATGCCAGAGCTTTCGTTTCAACAGTTTCGAGTTTCATAACAACAATCGTGAAGGAGGCTGTTGTTCCCATGATCTACACCGTAACATTGAATCCGGCGCTGGACAAGACCGTTGAGATCCCGAACCTTGCGCTGGACACCGTAAACCGGATCACTAAGATGCGTACCGATCCCGGTGGCAAGGGCATCAACGTCAGCAAGGTGATCGCAAAGCTGGGTGGGACCAGCAAGGCCATCGGCATTCTGGCCGGTAACAGCGGCAAAGCCATTCAGGACGCATTGGACGGTGAAGGGCTTGCCCACAACTTCCGTTTCGTGCCCGGCGAGACCCGCACGAACCTGAAGGTCATCGACCCGGAAAACCACACCAACACCGACATCAACGAGCCGGGCATCGAGGTAGATGCCCCGGAGCTGACCGCCCTGCTGTACGACCTGCTGAAGGAACTGAAACGGGGGGATATCGTGGTGCTGGCAGGCAGCCTGCCGAAGGGTGCCCCCAAGGACACCTACTACACATGGGTGGAATCCTGCAAAAAGGCAGGGGCAAAGGTCTTTCTGGATGCAGACGGCGAGCTGCTGGCAGAGGGGCTGAAGGCTGCTCCCTATCTGGTCAAACCCAACAACGACGAGCTTTCCCGCATGATGGGCCGGGAGCTGAAAACGCTGGATGAACTGGCCGATGCCGGTCAGGCGCTCATCCGCAGGGGCATCGAACATGTGGTGGTGTCCATGGGCGGTCGGGGTGCGCTGTATCTCCGCAAGGACAGCGTGATCTACGCTCCGGCACTGAAGGTCAAAGTTGGCAGCACGGTGGGTGCCGGCGACAGCGTGGTCGCCGCTCTCGCCTACGCCGAAGCGGAAGGGCTTAGCGAAGAAAACACCGTTCGCTTGTCCATCGCCACAGGAGCCGCCAATGTGATGTGCAGCGGCACACAGGCCGCAGAGCGCAGCCAAATCGAAGAACTGCTGCCGCTGGTCACCTTCCAGCATCTGTAAAACTTCTTGAAAACACAACGGTAACTGTTATAATAAAAGGAGAGTTTCATTATGAAAGTCAAAGCTGTTCGTCTGCACGCCGCCAACGACCTGCGTCTGGATACTTTTGAACTGCCGGAGATCAAGGACGATGAGATCTTGGTCAAGGTCGTTTCCGATAGCATCTGCATGTCTACTTACAAGTGCGCCATCCTCGGCACTGGTCACAAGCGTGTGCATCCGGATGTAGCCGAGCACCCCGCCATCATGGGTCACGAGTTCGCCGGTGATATCGTCAAGGTGGGCAAGGCGCATCAGGACAAGTTCAAGCCCGGCATGAAGTTCACCCTGCAGCCCGCCCTGAACTACAAGGGCACCATGTGGAGCCCCGGCTACTCCTACGAGTTCTTCGGCGGCGACGCCACCTACTGCATCATCCCTGCCGAGGTCATGGAACTGGGCTGCCTGCTGGAGTACAAGGGCCGTGCTTACTACGAGGCTTCTCTGGCCGAGCCTATGAGCTGCTCCATCGGTGCTTTCAACGCCGCCTACCACACCAAGATGGGGGTATACCATCACGATATGGGCATCAAGAAGGGTGGCAAGCTGGCGATTCTGGCCGGTGCAGGCCCCATGGGTCTGGGTGCTCTGACCTACGCACTGCACCGTGATGTGCGCCCCGGCATAGTGGTGGTCACCGATATCAACGAGGATCGTCTGGCCCGTGCGGAGTCCCTCTTCCCCCCGAAGGAGGTCAAGGAGAAGGACGGCATCGACCTGTACTTCGTCAACACCGCCAACATGGCAGACCCCGCTGCCGAGCTGCGGGAGCTGACCGGCGGTACCGGCTTTGATGATGTGTTCTGCTACGCCCCCATCGCGCCGGTGGTGGAGCTGTCCAGTGCTGTACTGGGTCGTGACGGCTGCCTGAACTTCTTTGCAGGCCCCACCGACAAGCAGTTCAGCGCCAAGATGAACTTCTACGATGTGCACTACAATTCTACCCATGTCATGGGCACCACCGGCGGTAATACCGCCGACATGATCGAGTCGCTGGAACTGACCGCCGCTAAGCGCATCGATCCGGCTGTGATGGTCACCCACATCGGCGGTCTGAACGCCGCTGCCGAGACCACCCTCAACCTGCCCAAGATCCCCGGCGGCAAAAAGCTGATCTACACCCACCTGACCATGCCCCTCATCGCCCTGACCGATCTGCGTGCCAAGGGCGAACAGGACAACGACCCCCGCTATACCGCACTGGCTGACATTGTGGATGCCCACAACGGCCTGTGGTGCCCGGAAGCAGAGGAATATCTGCTGGCAAACTTCAACCCGGAGGACTAAGCAGAACGTGCCATGGGACAGGACAAACGCAGACAGGAGGAATCCCCCATGGAACAACGCCGCAATCAAATCGTGGAGCTGGTGAACCGCAAAGGCAGCATTAGCTTTGCCCAGCTCAAGGAAGCTTTCCCTTCCGTTTCGGAAATGACCCTGCGCACCGACCTGAAAGCACTGGATGAAGCCCGCCGTGTGGTGCGGGTGCATGGCGGTGTCAAGTCGGTGGAGCAGGTGGTAGGTACAGACGACCTGCTGAGCCGCCGTTCCGCCCGCAATGCCGAAGCAAAGCAGATCATTGCCGAAAAAGCCACTGCGCTGCTGCGCCCCAACACCACCCTGTTTCTGGATTCCGGCAGCACCGCCACAGCAGTGGCCCGGTGCATCCCGGATCAGCCCATGCTCATCTACACCAGCGGCCTGAGCTGCGCCATGGAGCTGGCAAAGCTGGAAAAGCCCCATGTATCCCTGCCGGGCGGCAGCCTGAACCGGTTCAGCATGAGCGTCTGCGGTGCACAGAGCATCCAGACGATGGAGGGCATCAACTTTGATTTGCTGCTGCTGGGCGTGACCAGTTACAGCCCGGAAACCGGTTTTACCTGCGGCGTGGAGGATGAAGCACGGCTCAAGCAGACCGTGCTCCGCCGCTGTGAGCAGAAAGCCGTGCTGCTGGATTCCTCCAAGATCGGACTGAAAAGCACGTTCCACATCTGCGAGCTGTCCGATATTGATATTGTGATCTCGGACGGAAAGCTGCCCGTAGAATTTTTACAGGCCTGCCGGAACGCAGGCGTAACGGTACTATAAAAGGAGTATTATTATGAAGATCATCCGCGCAAAAGATTATCAGGATATGTCCCGCAAAGCGGCCAACATCATCTCCGCACAGGTCATCATGAAGCCGGACTGTGTACTGGGTCTTGCCACCGGCGGCACCCCGGTGGGCACTTATGCCCAACTGGTGGACTGGTACAACAAAGGCGATTTGGATTTCTCCGAGGTCACTACTGTCAATCTGGATGAGTACCGCGGCCTGCCCAAGGAGCACCCCCAGAGCTACTGGTATTTCATGAATGAGAACCTGTTCAGCAAGGTCAACATCGACCCGGCAAAGACCAACCTGCCGGACGGCACCAATCTGGACACCGCCGCCGAGTGTGCCCGTTACAACGGTATCATCCACAAGCTGGGCGGCATCGACCTGCAGCTGCTGGGCATCGGCCCCAATGGTCATATCGGCTTCAATGAGCCGGGCGAAGCCTTTGAGCTGGAGACCCACTGCATCGACCTTGCGCCCACTACCATCGAAGCCAACAAGCGCTTCTTTGACGGCAACGAGGCCCTTGTCCCCAAACAGGCATACACCATGGGCATCAAGACCATCATGCAGGCACGCAAGGTGCTGGTGGTAGCCAACGGTAAAGCCAAGGCACAGGCCGTCAAGGACGCCGTGACCGGCCCTGTGACCCCTGCCTGCCCCGGCAGCATCCTGCAGCTGCATCCGGACTGCATCCTTGTGGCAGACGAGGAAGCACTGAGCCTGCTGTAAACTCCCAAAGCCAACTTCTTCATTTACCATAACTTTGCTTAAGATCCAACCAAAGCACAGAAAGGGCCGGACTCGTTGCACGGGTTCGGCTCTTTCTGTCAGAAATAAGATTTATCTTGCTATCTTACGCAAAGAGCAACTCCAAAAGAGCCGTCATGGAGATGGTGGGTTCGCCTGCTGCGGGATTTACGCTGAAAATACGCGGTGGCCTCTTTTTTGCTGCCGCGAACTGTCTGGCTGCGGCAGCGGATAACAGCAATGTCCATTGCGCTTTGTTTTGCCCGGATGCGCACCCGCAGAAAGCTCTCCCTCGTCAAACTGCCCAAAATATGCCCTTAAAAGTTTACTTGACGCAATTCTCAAATCAATATATAATTGGGTCAGAAACCAATCATAGAAAAGGATGATTCCCAATGGCGCGCAGATACGACAGCAAGGAAGCAAAACGGCGGATCCTGACCGCCTGTGTCCGGCTTTTTCTGGAAAAAGGCTACACGAACACCAAGGTTGCAGAAATTTTAAAGGAAGCAGATGTTTCCGCCGGGTCGTTCCAGAATATTTTCCGCACCAAGGACGGTGTGCTGACCGAGCTGATCGGCATGATGTTCAGCAGGCAGTTCGGCGCGGTAAAGCCGCTGGCGGCAAACGCCCCCTCGCCGGTGTACCTCTACGCGGTGGAGACGGCTTTGCAGCTGGCGGTGACCGAGCTGAGCGAGAATCTGCGGGATATCTATGTGGAAGCGTACACCTTCCCCGCCACGGCGGAGATCATCCACCGCAGCACCACGGCCGAGCTGCAGGCGGCGTTCAGCGCGTATCTGCCCGGGTGCGCCGAGTGCGATTTCTACGAGATGGAGCTGGGCACGGCTGGCATGATGCGCGGCTACATGGCACGGCGGTGCGACCCCTACTTTACGCTGGAGCGCAAAATACGGCGGTTCCTGAGCATGAGCCTGAGTGCGCTGCAGGTCCCCGCGCAGGAGCGCGAGCAGGTCATCGCTTTTGTGGCGGAGATCGATATGCTTGCCGAGGCGCGGAAGGTGGTAGATGCCGTGCTTGCATCGCTGTCCGTGCAGTTTGATCTGAAAGGATAACAAGGTTTGATGACAAGGAGGGAGTAACATGAAAAAATGGCTGATCTGGTGTTTGACGGTGCTGGCAATGGTGTGCCTGATACCGGGGATCGTGTTAAACGCTAAAGCGGCGGCAGAAACGGTCCCGGTGTTCTGCGCCCGCTGTGAGACTATGAATGAACGTGAGGTCCTCAGATACGAAAAATATGATTCGACCTGTCATAGGGTTTATGTAACTGAATGCCCGAACTGCCACAACGATGGCGATATTCCGTATATAATGTTCCATACCGGCGGCACCCAAGGTCCCACCTGCACCAAGGGCAAAATCTGTGAAAAATGCGGCGCGGAATACGCCATTCCCGGTCACGTATGGGGCGAGTGGTCATCCGCCGGCAACGGCACACACATCCGCAACTGCAAGAACTGCTACAAAGTTGATACTGCAAGCTGTACCGGTGGCACAGCAACCTGCAGCGCCAAAGCGGTCTGTGAGGCGTGTGGTGTGGAATACGGCGAAAAAGACCCAGATAACCATGATCTGATACCGCATGAAGCAAAAGCCCCTACCTGCACGGAAAAGGGCTGGAACGCTTACGAAACCTGCTCCCGCTGCGACCATACCACCTACACGGAACTGCCCGCACTGAATCATGATTTGGAGCAGCACGTAGCAAAAGCCCCTACCTGTACGGAAATCGGCTGGAATGCTTACGAAGCCTGCTCCCGCTGCGACTATACCACCCGCACAGAGCTGCCCGCACTGAACCATGATTTGGAGCAGCACGCAGCAAAAGCCCCCACCTGTACGGAAATCGGCTGGGATGCTTACGAAGCCTGCTCCCGCTGCGACTATACCACCCGCAAAGAGCTGCCCGCACTGAACCATGATTTGGTGCGTCACGTAGCGCAAGCCCCCACCTGCACAGAAAAGGGCTGGGCTTACGATACCTGCTCCCGCTCCGGCTGCAACTATACCACCCGCAAAGAGCTGCCCGCACTGAATCATGATTTGAAGCAATACGCAGCAAAAGCCCCTACCTGTACGGAAATCGGCTGGGATGCTTACGAAGCCTGCTCTCGCTGCGACTATACTACCCGCAAAGAGCTGCCCGCACTGAAACATGATTTGGTGTACTACAAAGCAAAAGACCCCACTTGTACGGAACCCGGCTGTGATGCTTACGAAACCTGCTCTCGTTGTGACTATACCACCTATGTGGAGCGGCCCGCGCTGAAACATGATCTGAGGCAGCGCGTGATAAAAGCCCCCACCTGTACGCAAATGGGCTGGGCTTACGAAACCTGCTCCCGCTGCGACTATTTTGCCACTCCGTTGCTGCCCGCACTGAATCATGATTTGGAGCAGCACGCAGCAAAAGCCCCCACCTGTACAGAAATCGGCTGGGATGCTTACGAAGCCTGCTCCCGTTGTGACTATACCACCTATGCGGAACTGCCCGCACTGAACCATGATTTGGAGCAGCACGCAGCAAAAGCCCCCACCTGTACGGAAATCGGCTGGGATGCTTACGAAGCCTGCTCCCGCTGCGACTATACCACCCGCAAAGAGCTGCCCGCACTGAACCATGATTTGGTGCGTCACGTAGCGCAAGCCCCCACCTGCACAGAAAAGGGCTGGGCTTACGATACCTGCTCCCGCTGCGACTATACCACCTATGCGGAGCTGCCCGCACTGAACCATGATTATCAGGCTGTTACCGTAGAGCCTACCTGTGAAACAGACGGCTATACCATCTTTACTTGCTCCCGCTGCAAAGACAGCTACACCGCAGACCCGACCGATCAGCTGGGACACCAGTTCGGTGCATGGTCCCCGAACGGAACCGGCTCTCAGAGCGCCGATTGTCTGCGGCAGGGCTGTGCGCACACTGGCAGCACGGATTGCCGGAAGTTTACTTTCCGCACTGCGGAAGGCGAAGCTCTGACCTTCTGCCCCGTGTGCGGGCAGGCAGAAAACGCCGCGCAGCTGGAAAAGATCGAAGCCGCAACGGCGTGGGCTAACAGCGGCAGTCTTTCTGCGGAGGATGTGACCGCACGGATGAATGGGGAATACCTGAGTGTGGCCTTTGAAACCGCAGGCAGCCTGACGCAGCCCACCGGCCGGGTAAGGCTTGCGCTGCCCGCCGGATTGCTGGAAGGCAAAAAGCTTGTGCGCATTGCCCCGGACGGCACACAGGCCGAGATGCCTTTTGAAACAGAGCGCGGAAAGCTCATCTATACGCTGGATTTTGCAAACAGCGAGCTGCCCGTAATGCTCTTCCGGCTGGTACCCCAGACCACCGCCCTCTGAACGCTTTTACAGCGGCACAAACAATAAAACGCAAAATGCCCGCTCACCGTGGTTTTCCACAGGTGGGCGGGCATTCTTTTGTGCCTTTTGGGGCATAAAAATACCCCCGGAGGATGCAGCGTTTTTTACGCTGTCTACTCGGTGGTCATTTCCATCGTGCTGTCGCTGTTCTGGCCTGTGGTGCAGACCGGCATCAATAACTTCGGCATCTGGATCGCCAACTCTTCCGAGACTTCTCCCATTCTGGCTCCGTTCATCTATGGTACGCTGGAGCGTCTGCTGCTGCCCTTTGTTGCGGAGTGCCCCTTGGCAAACCCGGCGGGATTGCGCTATAATAGAGCCGTAACAGTTCCACAAAGGTGTGGTAAGGGAGGTGTGGTCATGATCCGGGTGGCGATCGTAGAGGACGACGCGGAGGTACAGGGGGTATTGCAGGAGTATGTCCGGCGGTATACCCGGCAGTACGGGACAGAGTTTGAAGTGACGGTCTTTGCGGACGGGGTGGATATTCTGGAGGATTACCGCGCGGTCTACGATATTATTTTTCTGGATGTGGAGATGAAGCATCTGGACGGCATGACCACGGCAGAGCGCATCCGGCAGATGGATGCAGACGTCATCCTGATCTTCATCACCAATATGGCGCAGTACGCCATCCGGGGCTACTCGGTGGGAGCGCTGGACTATGTGCTGAAGCCGGTGCCCTACTTTGCCTTTTCGCAGCAGCTGCTCAAGGCGGTTGCCCGGCTGGAAAAGCGGGCAAAGCACTACCTGACCGTGCCGGTGGAGGGCGGGCTGCGCCGGCTGGACACCGCAAGCATCTATTATCTGGAAAGCGAGGGTCACCGGGTGCACTTTTACACCGACGAGGGCGATTTTTCCGCCCCCGGCGCCCTCAAGGCCTTTGAGGAAAAGCTGGCAGACTGCCCCTTTGCCCGCTGCAACAGCGGCTACCTTGTCAATCTGGCACAGGTGCGGGAGCTGCGGCAGAGCACCGTGCAGGTGGGCCCCTGCGAGCTGCAGGTCAGCCGCCCCAAACGTAAGGCTTTTCTTGCCGCACTGACCGACTACATCGGAGGTGAGGGCTCATGACCGCGCTGCCGGATATCCCCCGGCTGTACACCGCCCTTGCCGAGTGTCTGGCGGTGCTGCTGTTCACCCCGGCGCTTGCGCCCCGCTTTTCCAAGGCGGTCACCGGGGGCATCACCCTGCTGTGGGCGGCGGTGCTGTCGGCCTTTCTGGAGCTGACGGGCAATGTGCCCGGCGGGCTCTGGATCCCCTGCATGGTAACGGCCATCGGGCTTTCCTACTTATATTTATGGTGTGTGTGGAGCATCACCCTGCTGGAAGCCGGGTATCACTGCGCCCGGGCGTTTATTCTGGCAGAGCTTGCCGCCAGCGTGGAGTGGCAGCTGCACTGCGCCCTCTGGCCCGCCCGCGGCCCATGGGAGCCGCTGTCTTTGCTGCTGCTGGCGCTGGTGTATGGGACGCTGTTCGGCATTATGTGCTATCTGCAGCACCGCCGTCCCCAGCCCGCCGGGCACTTACAGATCGGCGGCAGCGCCGCCCTGACGGCGGTCATGTTGGCGCTGACTGCCTTTGCGGTGAGCAATCTGGGCTTTCTGCCCGGCAGCGAGATCAACATGAGCATTTTTTCCATCCGCACACTGGTGGATTTTTCCGGCGTGCTGATCTTATCTGTGCAGCACGAGCAGCTGCAGGAGAACGCTTTGCACAGCGAGCTTGCCGCCATGGACGAGGTGCTGCACCGCCAGTACGAGCAGTACAAGCGCAGCAAGGAGGGCATCAACCTCATCAACCGGCGGTACCATGAACTGAAAGTCCAGCTTGCCCGCATCCGGGAGGAGCAGGATCAGACCAAGCAGAACGCCGCCATTGCTGCCATGGAGCAGAACATCCGCCAGTACGAGGCCGAGAACAAGACCGGCAACCCGGTGCTGGATACCCTGCTCACCGCCAAGACCATGGAATGCCAGCAGGAGAACATTACCATCACCAGTGTAGCGGACGGCAGGATGCTGGGCTTTCTCACCATCCGGGAGCTGTGCACCATCGTGGGCGTGGCGCTGGACAACGCCATTGCCGCCGTGCGCGCCGAACCGGACCCCGAAAAGCGGCTCATCAAGGTGGCGGTGTACAGTCAGGGCGGTTTTGCCATGCTGCGGTTCGAGCATTATACAGAAGCCGCCCCCGCACTGGATGCGGACGGTCTGCCGAAGCAGGGGTCGGACCTGAAAAGTGTCCGCACCACCGTCGGGCAGCACGGCGGCAGCATGACGCTGCACTGGGAAAACAACTGGTGCACCCTGCGGATCTTATTTCCGCTGCCCAAAAACAAATAATTTTTACGGCAGGTATCCCCTGCCGTTTTTTTGTTGTCTGGCAGGGTGCACAAATACAATGTTGCAATATTTGTGTATTAGCACAATAAAAATTGAAAATTTATTGTAACTTTTGCAAACTGTGTATCCAAAACGACAGATTGTGCAAAAGATGATAACGATGCGCAAATATCCGTTATAATGGGTCACAGTTGGGTACGGCCCAAAAAATATAAAAGAATATGGAGGAGACAACACAATGAAGCGCGATCCGAACAACAAAAAGCCCACAAAGTTGCTGACAGCTGTTACAGCACTCTTACTGGCAGTTGGAATAGTGGCAGATGTAGCAATGTTTGGTGTGTTTCCCAGTTCTCTGGACAAGGCATTCCCTGGCCAGAATGGAGACCCGGAATTGCAAAAAACATCTTATGCAAATGGTTTGTCAGTGGCTCAGAAAATCGAGGAGGAAGGCGCGGTCCTTCTGAAAAATGACGGCGCTCTGCCGTTGGCAGGAACAAACCGAAAAATCAATCTTCTGGGCTATGCTTCCGCAAATCCGGTTTATGGCGGTACGGGTTCCGGTGGCAGCAGCTACACTGCAAACCGGACAGATTTTGTAAAAGCCTTTACGGATGCAGGTTTTGAAGTGAATCAAAATCTGGTCAATCTCTACAGCCCCAAAAACAACGAAGGCGGAAATACATTCTCTGTTGATTTTTCCATCCCGGAACTGCCTGCAACCGAGGAATTGGCTAAGAACATGGGTGTGGAGTACCAGTATACTGGAGACTGCTCATTTGAAGCAATGAAGGATTTTTCGGATACTGCTGTGGTCGTGTTCTCCCGCAAGGGCGGTGAAGGCAATGACTTGCCCACTTCGATGGCTGAAAATACCTCGTATGCACCGGATCAGAGCAAGCATTATCTGGAACTGAACAGCGCGGAACAGTCTTTGCTGGAACAGGCAGAAGCGACATTTGATAATGTTATCGTTCTGATCAATTCAGGCAATGCTATGGAACTGGGCTTCCTGAATGATGAAGGCGTTGATGCAGCCCTCTGGATCGGTGATCCCGGTGATGTGGGCACGATTGGAATTGTCAACATTCTGACGGGTGCAGTCAACCCCTCTGGCCGTCTGCCGGATATCTACCCTTATGCAGTAGAAACGACCCCTTCTTACTACAACTTTGATACCTTTGAGTATACCAACTCTAAGGACTGCTTCAAAAACTTCGAAAGTCATCCTGCCTACCTTGTAGAGTATCAGGAAGGCATTTATGTGGGATATCGTTATTACGAAACCCGTGAAAGCTACGATTACACTACCCGTGAAGGAGAAAATCTGACGGGACTTTCCTACAATGATGTAGTGCAGTTCCCCTTTGGCTATGGCTTGAGCTACACAAGCTTTGACTGGGAACTGGAAAACACGATTCCGACTACCGTTACCGCACAGGATACGCTGGAGTGGAATGTCAAAGTTACCAATACTGGCAATGTGGCTGGCAAAGATGTTGTGGAACTGTATTACAGTGCGCCCTATTACAGTGCAGCTGAAGGCGGCAGCGGCTTGCAGAAGGCTGGCGAAGTACTGGGCGGCTTTGCAAAAACGAAGGAATTGCAGCCGGGCGAAACGGAAACGGTTACGATTTCTATGCCGGTAGAGCAGATGGCTTCTTATGATGCACAGAAGTACTACACTTCTACCGGTTCCTACGTGCTGGAAGCTGGCGAGTATCAGATTTCTCTGCGTACGGATTCTCATACGGTGAAAGATAATCTGACCATGACCTGCAAGGTTGCTGAGAATGAAGTGTTCCAGGACAGTGCGTTTGGCAGTGGTGTGGAAAACTGCAAGTATGTCGGCAAGCGCTCTTCGGACGAAGTGGTAGCAACAAATCAGTTTGATGATGCAGCTGGTGATGTGGCTTACCTCAACCGTGACACTTGGCAGATCGTTCCCGGTACCAGCAAGGAAGCAACTGCTGAACAGCTGGAAGCCTTCAACAATGCGCTGGTAGTGGATGATAGCTATGTGGATGCAGATGACACTGCGCCGACCTTTGGTGCAAAGAATGGCCTTACTCTGAAAGACATGGAAGGCCTTGCCTATGATGATGCACAGTGGGATAAGCTGCTGGATCAGCTGACCCTTGATGATATGTACAAACTGCTGGGCGCAGATGGCTGGGGAAGCGCAGCAGTTGATAATATCGGTAAGGGACAGACTTATGAAATGGACGGACCTGCCGCTCTGAGTTATGTGTTCGATGCCTTTATGGGTACCTGCACATATAAGACGGTTACTTATCCGGCAGAAGTTCTGCTGGCGGCTACTTGGAATGTAGACCTGGCTTCTGAATTTGGCGATGCAATCTCGCAGGAAGGAAAGGCGTGGAATATTTCCGGCTGGTATGCACCTGGTGCTAATACCCACCGCAATGCATTTGCTGGCCGTAACTTTGAGTACTATTCTGAGGATGGCTTCCTTTCTGGTTCCATGTCCGCTGCTACTGTTGGTGCGGCAGAGAAAAATGGTATGTACTGCTACATTAAGCATTTTGCACTGAATGAGCGTGAAACCTGGCGTCATTATGGCCTGTGCACCTGGGCCGATGAGCAGGCAATGCGTGAAATTTACTTCGTGCCGTTTGAAAAGGCTGTGAAGGAAGGCGGCAGCACGGCTGTGATGTCTTCCTACAATAATATTGGTACTACTTGGGCCGGTGCAAGTACTGCACTACTGACCAATGTTCTGCGTAATGAATGGGGCTTTATTGGCACTGTGATTACGGATAACAACGAGGAGCATGGCTTTATGGATATTGAAAAAGCTGTCTTGGCAGGTGGTACCAATCTGCTGTTTGGCTGGGGCACTAAGACCTTCGATAACCTGAGCCAGACTGCTACCGGTCAGCTGAAGATGCGCGAAGCTGCACATCAGTATCTGTATACGCTGGCGAATAGCTACGGTGTAGATGTAGATGCGCCTGTGCCTATGTGGCGCACGCCTGCACTGGTAGGCAGTGTGATTGTCTATGTGTTGGTTCTGGCAGGTGTTGTGGTGATTCTTCGCCGCCGCAAGTATAATAAAACGCTGGCTAATACCAATGCAGGTGCGGATGTGAGTAAGGCATAAGTACTGACCCGTAATCAAAACTGTCTTTCTTCTAATCCCGGAACACGGCTGCACGGCAGTTACGACCCGCAGCCGTGTTCCCTTTTGGAAACAGAATCACGCTTCTTCTCCTTATGCGTGGTCCTGTTTCCAAAGGCAATACCGTTTCTACTGAAAGGAGATTTCCCCGTGAAATATCAGGATATTATTGCAAAACTGAGCCTGGAACAAAAATGCGCCCTGCTGAGCGGCGGCACGGTGTTCACCACCCGGGCGCTGCCGGGCAAGGGCATCCCGGCCATTACCCTGTCGGACGGCCCCAACGGCGTGCGCAAGCAGGCGGGCGCGGCTGACCATCTGGGCCTGAACCCCAGTGTGCCCGCCACCTGCTTCCCCACCTCTGCCACCGTGGCCAACAGCTGGGACCCCGCGCTGGGCGAGGCTGTGGGCGCAGCCATGGGCGAGGAAGCAGCGGCACAGGGCGTGTCGGTGCTGCTGGGCCCCGGCCTGAACATCAAGCGCAGTCCCCTGTGCGGCCGCAACTTCGAGTATTTCTCGGAGGATCCCTACCTTGCCGGTAAGATGGCGGCGGCCTACGTCCGCGGCATCCAGAAAAACGGCATTGCCGCCTGCCCCAAGCACTTTGCCGTGAACAGTCAGGAGCTGCGCCGCATGGCCTCGGATTCCATCGTGGACGAGCGCACCCTGCGGGAAATTTACCTGACCGGCTTCGAGATGGTGGTCAAGGAGGCGCAGCCCAAGACCATCATGTCCGCCTATAACCTTGTCAACGGCACCTACGCCAACGAGAACGCCCACCTGCTCATGGAGATCCTGCGCAGGGACTGGGGCTTTGACGGCGCAGTGGTCACCGACTGGGGCGGCAGCAACGACCACGCCCTCGGCGTAAAGAACGGCTCTACGCTGGAAATGCCTGCCCCCGGCGGGGATGCCATCCGGGAGCTGATGAAGGCGGTGCAGACCGGCAAGATCACCGAAGCGGACGTGGACGCCCGGCTGGAGGAGCTGCTGGAACTGGTGTTCACCACCAAGGCGGCGGTGGACGCCGCACCCGGCAAGTTCGATGCCGACGCCCACCACGCACTGGCACGCCGGGCCGCTGCCCAGAGCATCGTGCTGCTGAAGAACGAAAACAGCCTGCTGCCCCTTGCAAAAGGGGAAAAGGTGGCGGTCATCGGCGACTTTGCCCAGACGCCCCGCTATCAGGGTGCAGGCTCCAGCGCCGTCAACTCCATCAAGGTGGATTCCTTCTTGGATTGCCTTGCTGAAAGCGGCCTGAACAGTGTCGGCTACGCCAAGGGCTTTGACCGGCAGGGCAAGCCCGACGAGGCACTGAAGGCCGAGGCGGTGCTGCTGGCAAAGAACGCCGATGTGGTGCTGCTGTGCATGGGTCTGGACGAGATCAAGGAGAGCGAGGGCATCGACCGCGCCGACATGAAGCTGGCAGAAAACCAGCTGGAACTGCTGACCGCTGTGGCGGCAGCGAACCCCAACGTGGTGCTGCTGCTGAGTGCAGGCTCCTCGCTGGAAAGCGCATGGGTCAAGGACTGCAAGGCGCTGGTCTACGGCTGCTTGGGCGGTCAGGCCGGTGCGGGCGCACTGGTCGAGGTGCTCACCGGTGCGCAGAACCCCTGCGGTAAGCTGGCTGAGACTTGGGCGCGCAGCTACGCCGACACCCCCGCAAAAGCGCATTTCGGCGGCGACGGCCCCACTGTGGAGTACCGCGAGGGTCTGTATGTGGGCTACCGCTACTACGACACCGCCGGTGTGCCCACCGCTTTCCCCTTCGGCTACGGCCTGAGCTACACCAGCTTTGCGTACAGTGACCTGAAAGCAGACGAAACCGGCGTGACCCTGACTGTCACCAACACCGGCAGCTGTGCCGGTGCCGAGGTGGTGCAGCTCTATGTGGCAAAGCCGGATGCAAAAGTTTTCCGCCCCGTCAAGGAGCTGAAGGGCTTTACCAAGGTGCAGCTGGAAGCCGGAGAGAGCAAGACCGTCACCATCCCGCTGGACGACAAGGCGTTCCGCTACTGGAACGTCAAGACCGACCGCTGGGAGGTGGAGGGCGGCAGCTATCAGCTGCTGGTGGGCGCTTCCAGCGCCGATATCCGCTTGACTGCTGCCGTTACGGTGGCGGGCACCGGCGCACCCGACCCCTACGCGGGCAAAAATCTGGAGCATTACCGCACCGCACAGGTGCAGAACGTGCCGGACGCGGAGTTTGAGGCGCTGCTGGGGCATGCCATCCCGGAGAACAAGGTGCACATCGACCGCAACATGACGCTGGGCGAGATGGGGCACGGACGCAGCCCCATCGGCTGGCTGGCGGCGGCGGTACTGGGCACCCTGCTGCGCCGCAGCATCAAAAAGGGCAAGCCCGACCTGAACATCCTGTTCCAGTACAATATGCCTCTGCGTGCGCTGGCCAAAATGACCAACGGCGCTATCAGCATGGGCATGGTGGACGGCATCGTGATGGAGCTGCAGGGCTTCTGGATCATCGGCCTTGTGCGGGTGATTTTTGAGGCCGTGAAGAACCTCGTGCTGAACAGCCGCATGGAAGAGCGCTTGAAAAACAGCTGAAAGGAAGCAGGCTATGAATTTCTGGAATAACTTTGCGGCAAAGCACCCCGCCGCTGCCAAGTGGGTGCGCGAGGGCGGTCTGTTCGTCATCGTGTCCAACCTCATCACGGTGTTCAAGTACCTGCTGCTGCAATTCCTGCCCAAGGCCTTTGCCAGCCTGCCGGTGGTGGATTTCGGCTGGCCGGGCATCGACATCACCCTGTTCGGCGAGACCTTCAAGTGGAACATCCTCGGCTACGACGCGGCCCACGGCGGCCTGCCCTACTTCTGCGCCTACATGGTGGCCATGGTCATCGGCGAGTGCATCAATTTCCCCATCCAGCGCAGCCTCGTCTTCCGCAGCAAGGGCAACCTCGCCAAGCAGATCGGCTGGTATCTGCTGGCTTTCTGCCTCATCACCTGCATCGTCAACTCCATCAACTGCATCTGGGTGGCTGTGGCCGGTCTGCTGGTGCCTGATTTCATCTACAACATCGGCACCACGGTACTCAACGGCGGCATTTCGATGATCATCTTCTTCTTCGTGAACAAAATCATCTTCCCCGAAGGCGAAGCCGCAAAATAATCTGTCATCTTCTTTATTTTCATCATTTTCTTCATTCGAACCAACAGGCCGTCCTCCTCTGGAGGACGGCCTGTTGGCATATTGAGCGGTTTTGGACGCTGCAAAGGACGAAATTTCGGTCATAGGGGAAGAATCTGCCCAGGGGTCTTGCACTTTGACGCTTTACTGTGGTAAAATCGGGCCATGCTTTTATCATAGAGGAAAAAAGCACCAAAGGGGGAACGTATATGAGTGAGATCTGTATCATCGTCACCATCGTCGTCTATCTTGTGGCTATGCTGCTGGTGGGTTTCGCCTACAGCAAGACCAACAACGACAGCACCGACTTCTACCTTGGCGGCCGGAAGATGGGGCCGCTGGTCACGGCCATGAGTGCCGAGGCCAGCGATATGTCCAGCTGGCTGCTGATGGGTATGCCGGGTCTGGCCTACCTGACAGGCATCGCCTCGCCGGGCTGGACAGCCATCGGCCTTGCGCTGGGTACCTGGCTCAACTGGCTCATCGTGGCCCGGCGGCTCCGCCGCTATTCGGCCAACCTCGACGCCATCACGGTACCGCAGTTCTTGTCGCTTCGCTTCCATGACCAGCGCAACCTGCTGAACGCTCTGGGCGCGGTCATCATCATCGTCTTCTTCGTGCCGTATACGGCCTCGGGCTTTGCGGCCTGCGGCAAACTGTTCCACAGCCTCTTCGGCGTAGATTACATGGCGGCAATGCTGGTGTCGGCCCTCGTCATCGTGGGCTATACCATCCTGGGCGGCTTCCGCGCCGTCACCACCACCGACCTCATCCAGTCGGTGGTCATGTCGCTGGCCCTCATCGCGGTGCTGGGCTACGGCATCGTTGTGGCAGGCGGCTGGGGTGCTGTGGTGGAGAATGCCCAGAGCCTTTCCGGCTACCTGACCATGACGGCCAGCCACGACGCCGTGACCGGCGGGGCCACGGCCTACAGCCTGCTGGACATCGTCTCCACCATGGCGTGGGGTCTCGGCTACTTCGGTATGCCCCACATCCTGCTCCGCTTCATGGCCATCGAGGACGAGAAGAAGCTGGTGCTCAGCCGCCGCATTGCCACCGTCTGGGTGGTCATCGGCATGGTGGGCCTCGGCATGACCAGGGTCGGTGCGCTGGAATTCCTCAGCGGCTCGTCCAGTGAGACCCTCATCGTCCGCATCGCCAGCCTCATCAGTCAGCACGGTGTGCTGGCCGCAGTGCTGGCCGGACTCATCCTTGCAGGCATCCTGGCGGCCACCATGTCCACGGCGGACAGCCAGATGCTGGCCGCTGCGTCCAGCGTGTCCCAGAACATTTTGCAGGAGTTCGGCCACCTCAAGCTGAGCGAGAAGCAGAGCCTCTTCGCAGCCCGCCTGACCATCATCTGCGTCAGCGTGGTGGGCGTGGTGCTGGCCCGCGACCCGGATTCCAGCGTGTTCGGCATTGTCAGCTTTGCATGGGCCGGTTTTGGCGGTGCCTTTGGTGCGGTGGTGCTGTGCGCCCTGTTCTGGAAGCGCTGCAACTGGCAGGGTGCGCTGGCCGGTATGCTCTCCGGCGGCCTGATGGTCTTCGTCTGGAAGTACCTCGTCAGCCCGCTGGGCGGCGTCTTCGGCATCTATGAGCTTCTGCCCGCCTTCCTCGTCTCGCTGGCCGTCTGCGTGGTGGTCAGCCTCGTGACCCCGGCCCCGGAGGCCGACATCCTTGCCGAGTTTGATGCGGCAAAATAACCGGTAAAAACAAGAGGAGGGCCTGTGCCGAAACCCGGCACAGGCTCTCCTTTTATGCTTGTGTGACGCTTCCGTGCTCCACCCGGTATACCTTGTCAAACTGCTTCATGAACGCCCCCGAGACGTCGTGGGTGATGGCCACCACCATGCAGGGGAGAGCGAGCAGATTTTCCATGATCTGTCCGCTGGTGTCGGGGTCGAGGCTGGCGGTGATCTCGTCGGCGATGATGAGGTCGTACCGGCGAAGCGCCAGCCGTGCGATGCCGATGCGCTGGCGCTGCCCGCCCGAGAGATTCTTGCCGTTCTCGCTGATGAGGGTGTCGAGGCCGTCGGGCAGGGTGCTTACCCAGTCGGTGAGGCCCGCCATCCCGATGGCGTGGGAAAGCTGAGCCTCGGGGAAGTCCGCGCCGAGGCAGATGTTGCTGCGGAGGGTGTCATTGAAGAGATAGGTTGTCTGGGCAATGTAACCTACCCGCTGGTAGAGGCTCTGACGGTCGATGTCCCGCAGCTGCTGGCCGTTGAAGAGGATGCTGCCGGTATAGTCTGGGTAGTACTGGAACAGCAGCTTTGCCAGTGTAGACTTGCCGCAGCCGCTTTCGCCCACGAGGACGGCTTTTTCCTGCCCGGAGACCGTCAGCCGGACGCCGCGCAGCACCGGTGCAGCGGCCCCGGGGTAGGAAAAGCCGGTGTCCTTGCACTCGATGTGCTCGAGTTTACCGATGGCCCGGCCCGCAGAGACTTTTTCCGGGCCGGACATGGCTGCTTCCAGCCGCTGACGAATGCCTTTCGAGGATCTGACCTTGGCCCAGCACTGGGCGATCTGATTACAGGGCGTGATGACGAAGTTCGCCATGCTGGCGGCGGTGGAGACGGTGCCCATCGTCAGCCGCCCGTCGAAAGCGAGAAAAAGGCCCACCAGCATGACGATGGGAAAGATGAGGTTGCTGATGAGAGAGGTGTTGACCACCATGGCGTTGAGGCTCTGCTGGTAGGCCTGCTCGCTGTCGCGGGCCTGCCGGGCAGCATCCCGGTGGCGGGCGGCATAGGCGTCCTCCCGCAGAAAGCCCCGGATGACCTCGAACCCGCCCAGAAGCTCCTTGAGCTGCTGGGTGTAGCCCGCCATCTGGAGCGAAAAAGCGTCTCGGGAGGCTTTGAGCCGCTCATTCATCTTCCGGGGCAGGACCAGCGGCGGCACGGTCACAAGCAGGATGGCCGCCAGCATCACCGGGCTGATGTAAAGGTACATCCCCAGCGCACAGAGCATGATGCCGCCCCAGAACGCGATGTTGAAGAGGGACATATAATAGTCGTCGTAGAGGGTGCGCAGGTCGGTGGTCAACAGGGAGAGATAGGCTGCGTCGCCCTCCCGCTGATATTGGGACACCGGGCGGCGCAGCACCCGCTCCATGACCTGTCCCCGCACCTGCTCCACGGCGCCGCAGGCGAGTTTTGTAAAGGAGCGGCGGCTCAGCCGTTCGAAAAACCAGCTGGTGAAGGTGATGAGGAACACCAGCCCCATATAGCCCAGTGCCTCCTGCTTGCTCTTGGAGTCGATAAGCCACTTGAGCTGGAAGTTTTTCAACGGCGCGAAAAAGGATACCGCCGCTGTAAAGAGCGCGAAGAGCATGAGCTTCACCCAGTGGTGTCGGAAGTAGTCGTTGACCGTTGCTTTTTTCATGTGCAGTATCCTCCGCAGAGTGCTATAGCAGTTTGCGTTTTTAATGCACAAGCAACATCCGCAAACTGCATATCGCAAATATGCTATTTTGATAGGCACTATTTTTGAAAATTGCGATAGGAGAGCTGTCGAGCGATAGCGAGACTGAGAGGTTACTCCACGCTGTACTGCCCCAGCAGATTTGCAAAGGCTTTCAGCTGGTCGTCCGAATAGAAATGGACGGTCAGTTTGCCTTTGCCGTCGTGGTAGGCCACGCGGACTTCGCTGCCCAGCGCCTGCTTGAGGCTTTCTTCCACCTCCACCGGCAACGCGCTCGGCAGCGGCGCGGCCACAGGCTCTTTTGCGGGCTTTGCCAGCTTTTTGCACAAAGCTTCGGCCTGACGGACGTTCAGCTGGTTGTCCGCTATCATCTGAGCCGCTTCCTCCTGCAGCTCCGGCGTAGGCAAGCCCAAAACGACCTTTGCGTGTCCGATCGTAATGAAGCCGCTTTTCAGCAGTTCCAGCACTGTTTCCGGCAGGCTCAGCAGCCGCAGGCTGTTGGCCAGTGCGCTCCGGCTCTTGCCCAGCTTGCGGGCGGCCTGCTCCTGGGTCAGATCGCAGCGGGTCATCAGCTCACGGATGCCGGCCGCCTCTTCCACGGGGTCAAGGTCTTCGCGCTGCAGGTTCTCCACCAGCGCAAGCTCCATGGCCTGCTCATCGGTCACGTCCTTGACGATGACCGGCACCTCAGTAAGGCCCGCCATCCGGCTGGCCCGCCAGCGGCGCTCGCCTGCCACGATGAGGTAGCCGCCGGACGGCTTCGGGCGCACCGCAATGGGCTGCAATAAACCGTGCTCGGCGATGCTGGCCGAAAGCTCTGCCAGCGTCTCGTCGTCGAAGGTCTTGCGGGGCTGGCCGGGGTCTGGCTCGATCTCCCGCAGGGGCAGCGTCTCGATTCTGGTATCTGACTCAAAGCTGGGGGCGGCGTCCTCAAACAGACTTTCCAGCCCCCGGCCCAGTCCTCCTCTTCCTTTTGCCATTGGTCTCCTCTCTCCCTCAGCCGTCCATCTTCACATCGGCCAGCCCCATCGTCTCGACCGGTTCCGCTGCAGCTTTTCCGCGGCGGCGCTTGGGTGCAGCTTCGGCGGGGCGGTTGCTCTTCACGAACTCGATGGCAAGGTCCATATACGCCTCGCTGCCCTTGCCCTTCGGCTCATAGAAGTTGATGGGCTGGCCATAGCTGGGAGCTTCCGAGATGCGGATGCTGCGAGGGATGGTGGTCTGATACACCTTGTTTCCAAAGTATTTCTTGACCTGCTCCACCACCTGCAGTGTCAGGTTATAGCGGACAGAGAACATGGTGAACACCACGCCTTCGATGTCCAGATAGGGGTTGTACTTCTTGCGGACGGTCTTAAGAGTGCTGATAAGCTCCGACAGACCTTCCAGCGCATAATACTCGCACTGCACCGGGATGAGGATGCTGTCGCAGGCGCACAGGCCGTTCAGCGTCAGCAGGTCAAGGCTGGGCGGGCAGTCGATGAAGATAAAGTCGTAATCCTTCTGGATGGGGGCCAGCGCCTTTCGCAGGCGGCTCTCGCGGCCCGGCAGGTCGATCATCTCAAGGC
>ERZ831634.1518-NODE-1518-length-23887-cov-8.152526_pt1 | contig 23887 bp, 19 predicted proteins | sample MGYA00519953_ERZ831634 | MGnify/ENA primary metagenome ERZ831634 (study PRJEB31850, sample SAMEA3708718) | human gut metagenome | biome: human gut; feature: human-associated habitat; material: faeces | place: China | collected 2014 ... | reverse complement strand
ACTCTTCCAGATTGTACAGCCAGTCAGCCTCTGCCGCTACCATGTTCTTGTACAGAAGAGCCTTATCGAAGCCTAAGTTTACCTGAGTATCCTCTTCCAGATCATCAATAGGGTTCTGCTCTACCAGGCTGTCGTTGATGCCATCCAGGAATCCGGTCATGGTCATCAGAGATACTTTGAACTTGTCAGCCAGTTCCTTCACGGTACCCTTTACTACTTCATCGGGATTCTTCAGAAGCTGTGCGTAGATTTCCTTCTCCTCCTGGAAATAAGCTGCCCAGAGTTGCTGCAGCTTCTCTTTGCCGGTTGCCTCATTATATGCTACTGATCTCCACTGTTCCATTAAATTCATAATTGTAATACCATCCTTACATAATAATTAAATATTTAATAATACGATTTCTCCGCCCTTCGGGCTCTCGAAATCGTCACATCCATTCGCATTTCGGACTGGCGTCCTCCATGCTCATGTCTGTTTATCCGCTCAATAGGTGAACTGCCTTGCCTGCAAGCAGTCAGGCAGTTCACCTATTGGCAGAATTATTAATCATAGTATATAACAACTCGTCCTCAAAAACAACAAAAAAATATCAATCGGGGATGTATAAACCCACAAATCCGGGACAGACTACTACTATCATCGGATCCCCTCCTTTGATCTTACGAAAGATACGATAATACTTAATCCTCCCCTTTTGAAAAGAGGCACCCGTGGGTGCCTCTTTTTTTGCTATCAGTTCCTACAGGGGAACTTTTCCTTCTTTGATCAGTTCAATAAAAGCATCTGCCACCTCCGGATCAAACTGGGTTCCTTTATTTTTCTCCAGTTCCCCCATAGCGTATTCCACACTCAGGGGCTCCTTATATGCTCTCTTGGAGATCATGGCATCAAAGCTGTCGCACACCGCCAGGATCCTGCCAAGAAACGGAATCTCTTCTCCCTTGATTCCTCTGGGATAACCCTTGCCGTCATATCTCTCGTGATGGGAAACGACTGCGGGGATCACATAGTTCATATTCGGCAGATAGTGGATCATTTCGATGGATTTCTCCACATGGCTCTTCATGATCTCATATTCTTCATTCGTAAGCTTTCCAGCCTTTTTCAGGATGCTCTCCGGGATACCGATCTTACCGATATCATGCAAAAGGCCTGCCACCTTTACGGTCTGGATATCGTTTCTGGACAAGCCCAGCTTCTGGGCCAGCAATACCGCATACTGGGATACATTGGTGGAGTGCTGGAAAGTAAAGGAATCCTTCGCATCAATAGCCGCCACCAGTGCATACACCGTAGGCGCCACCTGCTCGTAACCGGTCTCCTTATCCTGGCTCTCCTCATTGATACCGCCTTCATATACCTGGATCCGGTCCTTACCATTACGCTTCGCATAAAAGGCCGCCCGCTTGGACTGCTGGAACAATTCCAGCGCATCCGCTGCCAGACCGGGATACCATGCCACACCAACGCTGAATGTAATGGGCTGCATGACCTGTGGTTTATTTGTAGCATTCTCCTGTACTGCCCGGGTCAGCTTCTCCGCCAGCTCCACCAGTGCGTCCTTTCCGGTCTCCGGCACCGAGACCAGAAACTCATTGGATCCTACCCGGAATACCTCTCCGTTCTCCACATGATCCAAAAATCTCTTCGCGCACCATTGCAGAATCCGGTCGCCGGTCTGTTCTCCGTACAGGTCATTGTATAACTTAAAATTATCCATGTCCATGTATAAAAAGCCCCGTTCTTCTCCCAAGGCACCATCGCGGCGCAGATACACTCCACAATAGCTGCGGTTATACAGGCCGGTCAGTTCGTCATGAATGGATACCTGATATACCTTTTCATAAGCATCAATGTTTTTCAGACTGCCGGAAGCAATATTTGCCATCTGCCGGATGCAGTCCGCCTCGCGGTAATTGAGCTTACTCTCCCGCAGACGCTCCATATATACAAATCCACAGACCATATTATCATATTTTAACAGGGCGATCTCCGGTGTCTCTTTTGTCTCTTCCTGCTCTACGATGCCACAGACTCTCTCCACCTCATCTTCGCCCAGCGGGATATGTCCGCTCTGTACCACCTCATGGTAACCGTCATCATTTATATTCTTCTCAAAGATTCTGGATTCCCAGCCCGGAATTGCATCATCCAGAATGTCATGCATATTGGCAAACAATTCCTTACGGTTTAAAATGGATGCCGCTCTGTCCTGGAATTTCCGCAGTCCCTCCAGCATATGCTTCAGCTTCTGGTTCAGGATATCCTCCAGACGCTTTCTGGCAAAAGCTACCACCAGCACCGTCCAGGCACATTGCAGAACGATATAGATCAGCAGTTTCTGCGTTACCGCCCGCTCCAGACTTCCCAGCACATTTTCCAGATTATGAGACAGGATGACCAACGGCAGGGATGCCACCACAACTGCCAGAAAATATACTGCACCTACCGTTACACGATAGGAAAAATCAAACAGATACTGCTTGTACATGATATAGACCATGCACACCGCCATACCAACGCCGCCCAGCATATCATACGGAAAGACGCTTCCCGGAATCAGGCAGAGCAGATTTCCCATCAAAACAAACAGGGTTCCCAGCAACAGCGGCTGTAGTTTTTTACGCAGCTGTAGGTCTCCACCGATCTTGCAATGAGCCAGATAAGTGGCATAGACCAATACCGAGACCTCCAATACCGTCAACACCCAGATTCCGGATGTTGCATGATACATATAGACATAAGTTCCATCGGCACGGGTCATCACTTCCGGTGCCGGCAGGATCGCACCACTCCAGGCATTGCCCAGAACCAGAGCTGTCGTCAGGACTCCATAGATATAGATCAGCGCATCATGCTCCGTAATTTCCAGAAAAGCAAATAGAAATGCATACATAAACACTGGAATCACCAGCAGACCAAACAGTGCAAAATTATGCCAAAAACGAATTCCCGGAAATACCTGTAGCCGCATGAGAATCGCCCCACCGGTCCACACCAGGCAGGAAGTCAGCACTGCCCTCAGACTACGGACTGTCCGGCTCTTCATGGTATTGAAAAAGCAGAATAACAGAAAAAGGGAGCACAAAAAGGCTCCCACCGGAACACCGATGTAGAGATTTCTATCTAATGTCATATCCAGAAAGCTCTCCATACTTGTATTACTCCCTCACACTTTTGTTTTTATTTTCGAACCGATATCCCTTTTTCGACCCGAATCCTCTTATGTATGTAAAATTATACCACATTTTTCCTTTAAAGACAATGGTACGTCCAAAATCCTCTGATTCTCTGATCCGCGAAAAGGCAGACGTAAATTACGGCACTCTTCCTTGTATTCTCCGTCCACGATAACATCCAGAAGCGGTAAAAGTTTCGTGATCACCGGATCTCCCGCTTCCATCCAGGCCAGAAGATCCTTATCAAAATCATAGCCGGTATAGCACCAGATCGTCTTCCGGGGATAAATTTCCCTTACTTTCTTTACCAGAGAAAGCACCGTTGCACGGTTCTGCGGTTCCATAGGTTCGCCGCCCAGTAAGCTTAAGCCCCGGATATAGTCCGGGGCCAGTGCCTGTAAGATCTCCTGTTCTGTTTCCAGCGTGTAAGCCTGTCCGTACTGAAAATCCCAGGCCACACTGTTAAAGCATCCCTTGCAATGATGGGTACAACCGCTGACAAACAGCGATACTCTCACGCCGGGACCGTTTGCCACGTCCGTTTTCTTGATCGTCGCATAATTCATAGGACATTTCCTTCCCTTTTACTATCTGCATATTACAGATGAAGAACTCTTGCCTTGATCTCCTTGGTCTTGCCGGCATTCCAGAAGTTCTCTCCCAGATAACCGCAGGTTCTTCTGGTGACATTCATTTTCGCATGATCCTTGTTGTGACACTGAGGGCACTCCCATTCCATATTATCATTGATCATGATCTCACCGTCATAGCCACAGACGTGGCAATAATCGGATTTGGTGTTGAACTCACCGTACTGGATATTATCGTAAATAAAACGGATGACTTCCTCGATGGCTTCCACATTATTGGTCAGGTTCGGTACTTCCACGTAAGAGATAGCTCCGCCCAACGACTTATTCTGGAACTCACTCTCGATCTTGAACTTGGTGAAAGCGTCGATCTTCTCCCGGACATCCACATGATAGGAATTTGTGTAATATCCCTTATCGGTGACATTGGAAATATCACCGTATTTTTCCCGGTCGATCCTTGCGAAACGATAACACAGTGTCTCAGCAGGAGTTCCGTAGAGGCTGAATGCAATACCGGTCTCCTCTTTCCATTTTGCGCAGCGATCCTTCATATAATCCATGACACGCAGGGCGAATTCCTTGCCGGGTTCCACGGTCTGGCTGCATCCTTTCATCAGATACGTGGTCTCATACAGTCCGATATATCCCAGAGACATGGTGGAATAACCATTGTGCAAATATTTGTCGATGGTCTCGCCCTTCTTCAGACGGGCGATGGCTCCGTATTGCCAGTGGATGGGGCTCACATCGGATACCACACCTTCCAGTGCCTTGTGACGGCACATCAATGCTTCATAACACAGTTCCAGACGCTCGTCCAGCAGTTTCCAGAATTTCTCTTCATTTCCTTTTGCCAGAATACCGATCTGCGGAAGATTGATGCTGACAACGCCCTGATTGAAGCGTCCTTCCCACTTGTACTCTCCGTTTTCATCCTTCCAGGGAGACAGAAAAGAACGACAGCCCATGCAGGAAAATACATTTCCCTCGTAATTCTCGCGCATCTTCTTCGCGGAAATATAGTCGGGATACATTCTCTTGGCAGAGCACTGTGCGGCCAGTTTGGTCACATAGTCATATTTTCCGCCCTTTAAGCAGTTGTTTTCATCCAATACATAGACCAGCTTCGGGAAAGCAGGAGTCACATAGACGCCCTTCTCATTCTTGGTCCCCTCGATCCGCTGACGCAGAATCTCCATGATGATCTGCACGGTCTCTTCCACATATTCGTCATTCTCATCGATATGCAGGAAAAGTGTGACAAAAGGAGACTGTCCGTTGGTGGTCATCAGAGTATTGATCTGATACTGGATGGTCTGCACACCGGATTTCAGTTCGTCATGCAGGCGCATCTGCACGATCTTGTCCTTGGCTGCCTGATCCAGAGTATCCCCGAATTCTTCCTCCAGCTGTTTTGCAAATTTTTCCTTACTCTTACGCAGATATTTCCCCAGATGCTTGATATTGACGCTCTGGCCGCCGTACTGGTTGCTGGCCACTGCCGCAATGATCTGGGTGGTCACGGTACATGCCACCTGAAAGCTCTTGGGAGACTCGATCATCTTGCCGTTGATGGAAGTGCCGTTGTCCAGCATGTCCTTGATATTGATCAGACAACAGTTGAAGATCGGCTGGATGAAATAATCCGCATCATGGAAATGCAGCACACCGTTGTCGTGCGCCATGGCAATATGCTCCGGCAAAAGCAGACGTCTGGTAACATCACGGGACACTTCGCCCGCAATATAGTCTCTCTGAGTGGAAGCCAGACGGGTATTCTTGTTGGAATTTTCCTCCGCCAGCTCCTTATTCTCATTCCGGATCAGTTTTAAAATAGATTCATCCGTAGTATTGGACTTTCTGAGCAGACTTCTCTGGTAACGGTATACAATATATTTCTTGGCCAGGGTATACTTATTATGCTCTACCAGATGCTCTTCGATCATATCCTGGATATGCTCTACGGTCTGGGTCTGCTTGCCCTCCTGCTGCACATCCTCCAGAATCTCTTCAATCAGTCCTTCGCTGGCACGATACCGTTCCTCCACTTCGTTATTGGCCTTATGGATCGCTTCCCGGATCTTCTCCTCTTCATAAGGCACTACTCTGCCGTCTCTCTTCTGAATCTTCATTGCTGTTTCCCTCACTTTATATCATTCCCATAAGATACGAATTCCTGCATAAGCCGAAAGAAAAGCCGCATCGGAAGCAAGTTCCCGACACGACTTTTTCTGCAAATCATAGTGTCTCACTAGATTTTGTGTTTTTCAAGCAATTTCGTATCTACATCTTGTATCTAATATTATAGTGAGGATACATGGAAAAAGCAAGTATCTTTTTTAAAACATTCCTCTTCCACCATAACCGCCGAAGCATAAACCGCCACCGCCACAGCAAAGGTTGCAGAACAGATTGGCCAGACAAATTTTCAGGCACAGGTCGTTGCCACCCACATGGGGATAGCCATAGGCTGCCTGTCTGCTCTCATACCACTGTCCCCCGCTCTGTAGTCTCTGCAGGAGCATCTGGTATTCCATATTCTGGGGATCCAGCGCCACCGCCTTGTTTGCATGTTCCAGCGCTGCTACATTATTTCCAAGGCCCATGTGTGCCATGGCACTGTAGTAATACCATCTGGCCGTCTTCTCATGTTCTCCCATGCCGTCCAACGTATTTCTGGCCTCTCTGTAATAGCCGTTTCTGAGATAATTACCGGCTGCCCGCAGTCTGGGCTCTTCTTCATAGCCAGAAGTCTGCTGTTGCCAGCCTGCCTGCTGCCAGAAGTCTCCAAATCCCTGACCGTAGCCGCCATATCCCTGGCTTCCACCGTAGCCGCTTCCGCTACCACCATAGCTCTGCCTGCCATATCCGCCACCGTAACTGTAGCCTTCGGTCCGCTCCTTCATGATCTGCTGGTAGGCTGCCTGGATCTCCTTGAACTTTTCTTCCGCCTGATCCCTATTGGGATTGTTGATATTGGCATCGGGATGGTATTTCCGGCTCAGTGCCTTATATGCTTTTTTTATTTCCTCCTCGGAGGCATCTCTGCTCACTCCCAGAACACTGTATGGATCATAAGTCATTTCCCGTTACCTCTTTTGCACTGTCTTTCATCCGTTTCTTCCGCACGATCTCATAACGGCACCATACACCGGAATACAGAATATTCCGCAGAATATCCACATTCTGTAAAATAGGAAGCTGTTCGAACTCCTTACAGCACTCCGACATCATCATGGTCAGGATCTGCCGGCATTCCTCCTCAAATCCCGGTTCCTCATACCGTTTCTTTAACGGATTATAGGTTCCTTTTTTGAGGTCCTGCTCGATATCCTCATAGGCATCCAACAGATAAATGAATTTTCCCAGGAAAAATCCAAGTCTCTCCAGATTGTCCTTCCACTCATCCTCACGACAGGATACAATCTGTGCCATGACTCTGCCAAACAATCCCGCCATGGTATCAATATCCGCATTGCCCTGCTTTTCCGCATCCGCAAAATCCTGCATGGCCAGTGAGATAGTTCTTACTTTTTCCTGATATAATAACGGTTTTTTACGGAATTTTCTTCCCAACAGATAACTGTACACCAGTCCCTTCAGACTATGCTCGTCCTCCCAGTCGTCCTCCGCTTTATAGCAGGAAAAAAGTACCGTCATATCTGCCACATAATCCGTAAACAGATTTCTTCTTGTGGGATGTTTTTCCAAAGGATGGGCCACACATCTGCACTGGGCCTCCTGCTCCTCCGGTTCATATAAGCCGGTGAGCAGCATCAGGATAAAAGTCATATCGTAATTCAGAGAAAGCTGCCCCAGGACACCGTAACGTTCCTTCAGGCTCTGACACAATCCGCAATAATAGGATCGATAAACATCATACTCCTTAAATTTCATTTCCGACTGATTGATCACAATATATCCGAACATCTGGCTCACCACCCTTTCCTATATTTCTGTATTCCAATTTTCATTTCCCGTGATCCTGCCACAGGATTTTCCCGTCAGGTCTTGCGGATAAATTCTTCACCGCATTTTCTGCACCGGATTGCGATCTTCCCCTTATGTCTGGGTACCCGAATCTTCTGTCCGCATTTCGGGCATTTATAGATCTTGTACTCCTTACGACCGGCAATAGCCTTTTTCTTTCGCTGCCACCATCCGCGAACCTTCATTTCTTTCTTCAGATACCACTGGTTCTCGGCACTCCTCTTACTCAGATCTTTAGAAAACATCCGGTAATACGCATAGACTAACAGGGCCAGAGCCAGCACATAAAATATTCTCAGACCAAAAAAAGAGAGCGTCAGGCAGACCAGAGCCACAATCATCAAAAACTGATTGAAGCGGTCGTTGCCATAACGCCCCCACATGAAACGCTGTAACTTCTCTTTCATGAAGTACCACCTTTCGTCCGCCACCATACAGGGGACACATTATCCAAATCTTTCAGAGTCTCCTTCGCGAAGTCTCCTCTGAATGTTACCTACATTATGGTATGCCGAAAGGCAAAAAGCAATTAACTAAGTATAAACTTTTGTAAAAGAACTATTATTTATTCCACAGTTCCTGGGCCCGTTCATCCCAGTTTTTCGCGTATTCTGCGCACTTTCCGCACAGATGCTCCACAGACTCCGGTGACTGTAAATCAGTGGAATGTGCTCCGGTCTCATGCACCATACGCTGTAAGATTTCCGGATTTTCCAGCATCGGGCAGGGCTTTAAGTGATTGCAGTTGAAAGGCTGGTTCGCACGGTATGCCATAAACAGTGGCTGCTTCAACGCAGTCAGCAGATCTACTTCCTTGATATTGGCACCGGAATAATGGATGAATACACAGGGCTCCACATCGCCGTTTGGATTGATATGGCAGTAGTTTCTGCCGCCTGCGATACATCCGCCCACATATTCTCCATCGTTCTGGAAATCGAAGGCAAAGATAGGTTTTCCGCCCTTCATGGCACGGATTTCACGAATACGGTGATACATATATTCTCTCTGGTCCGGATCTAAGAGCAATTCGGTAGATGCATCATTGCCTACGGGCATATAATGGAAATACCAGCTGAATCTGGCACCTTTTTCAATGATCATATCCAGGAATTCATCACTGGTGACTACTTTATAGTTCTTGCTGGTATAGCAGATGGAAGTTCCGAAGATCAGACCGTACTGCTTCATCAGATCCATGGCATGCATTACTTTATCAAACACGCCCTTGCCGCGGCGTAAGTCGTTCACTTCGTCGAAGCCTTCCAGACTGATAGCTACGGAGAAGTTGCCTACCCGCTTCATCTCCTGGCAGAATTTCTCATCGATCAGCGTGCCGTTGGTAAATGCATGGAAGCCACAGTCATCGTGTTTCTCGCACAGACGGATGATGTCATCCTTTCTGACCAGAGGTTCGCCACCGGTGAAGAAATACAGATAGATACCAAGTTCCTTACCCTGGGTAACGATGCGATCCATATCTTCAAAGCTTAAGTTCAGACGATTGCCGTACTCTGCCGCCCAGCAGCCGGTACAATGCAGGTTGCAGGCACTGGTGGGATCCATCAGGATCAGCCAGGGGATATTGCACTGATGTTTCACACGCATCTCGTTAATCTCTTTTTTACCGCAGAACGCCGCCTCAAAACCATAGTCCAGTGCGGACATTTTGATGACATGGGGATCCACTTCGTTTAAGATCCGGTTCACATACTGCATCCATTTGCTGTCCGGATCCTGGATCATACGTCTTGCCGCATCATAGCTTTCCTTGCGGAAGGTATCTCCCATAAATTTTTCCGACAGATCTACCAGCTTTAAGAATGCCTTTTCTCTGTCTGCTTCGTCCTTATTCACATACTTCAGAATTCCGTCGATTGCTGCGCCAAATGCAGCTCTCTCAACTTTGTGTTTTGCGTCTGCCATACGATTTACCTCACTTTTGTCTATTTATTCTATGAATCACGGTATTTCAGATGTAATATCGAAACAATACATCCACGCCGGCAAGCAGGAAGATCAGCGCTCCACTGATCAGTACACGGTTTCTTCCATGACACCCGATCCGATATCCCGCATAGATGCCGACGATGACCGCCAGCGCAGCCATAATTGCCAGCTGAATGATCTGCACCGTTACTCTGGTGTCTAAAAAGCCCATGCCAATTCCCGTCAGAAAACTGTCCACACTGGTAAGCATGGCCCAAATGCATAGCTGTCTCCAGGCGAAGGCATCTTCCCTTCGTTCCAGCGGGTCCCGCATATGTAGTGCCCGGACGATCAGCCATATCCCGATCAGGAAAAAAATAACTGCCGATGCCGCCCTGAACAGTCTTTCTGTCCGCTGATAGTTCATTGCAATGTACGGAAGTTCCGAAATCAGGCTTCCTAAAAGCATTGCACCGCTCTGCCATCCTGTGAACAGCAGGATCATTTTCAGGATCTGCTTTTTGTCCAGTCTGGAAAGCATAGCGCCTTTGTATAATGCATAGGTAAAGACATCCAGGGATAGTCCCACCGATACAATGAAAATTTCATACCATGCCATCCATGCAGCCCCTTTCTCCCGTTATAATGTTTTTATCTCTTTTCATTTTTTACTTTAAACAATTTTCCGGCATATGGTAAGATACAACCCTTGCACAGCGTTTTTCCTGCTCTTACATTTTTTCGATAACTGTAAATATTCCGCGACATTTTGGCAAAAGTGTCGTTTAAAGTTGAGAAAAGAAAGTTTTTTGGTTATAATATTTCTATCTCGGTTCTTTTATAGGAAAAGGAGTCCTGTGATGAAGACAAAAGAATTATTGGCAGACAGTTTTCGTTCTCTTGTGCTTACCATGCCTTTTCAGAAGATTTCCATCAAAATGATCACGGATGGTGCACATGTGATCCGCCCTACTTTCTATAACTATTTTCAGGATAAATACGAAGTGATTGAGTTTCTGTTCGACCAGGACATCGGCAGCAAAGTCGAAGTCATGATCGAAAACGATATGGAACAGGAAGCCATCAAGCTGATGTTTATCTGTTTTGAAAAAAATAAGGAATATTATCATCGACTTTTTGAAACCACAGGCCAGAATTGCTTCGAAGAATTTTTTTCACACTACTGTGAACAGACCTTTTTCCGGATTCTGTCCAGACATCCTATGAGAAAAATGCCCTGCGAACTTATCACACCGCAGTCACTGGCACATTATAATGCCCTCTTATTAATTGAAATTCTAAAGTTATGGCTCTCCTCTCCGAAAGAAGTCCCTGCGGAGAAAATTTTTGAGGCCTACCAATATATTATACGAACTCCGATACTGGATATGATCCAATATCCGGAACCATAAAAAGACAGGTCAGTTCGACCTGTCTTTTTATATCTGATAAACTTATAATCTTGTGATCACAAAGATATCATAGATTGCCTGAATTGCAGTCTCAAAATCTTCATTTGCCACACCGATGATGATGTTCAGCTCGGAAGATCCCTGGTCGATCATCTTGACATTGATATTTTTGTGTGCCAGTGCGGAGAAGATTCTGCCTGCAGTGCCGCGGGTGGACTTCATGCCACGGCCTACGACAGCGATCAATGCCAGGTCGGATTCGATGTCAATGGCGTCGGGATTGGCCAGTCTGTGGATGCCTGCCACTACCTTCTGTTCCTTGTGCATGAACTCATCCTGATGTACGAATACCGTCATGGTATCAATGCCGGAGGGAACATGCTCGAAAGAAATACCATTTTCTTCAAATGCCTGCAATACCTTTCTGCCGAAACCGATCTCGGAGTTCATCATATCTTTTTCAATATTGACGGAGCAGAAGCCCTTCTTGCCGGCGATACCGGTGATCACGTATTTGGACTTCTGACAGGTGCTTCCCACGATCCAGGTACCATTGTCCTCGGGAGCGTTTGTATTGCGGATATTGATAGGGATACCTTCCTGACGTACCGGGAAAATGGCATCCTCATGAAGAACGGTAGCACCCATATAGGCCAGCTCGCGAAGTTCACGATAGGTGATAGTCTCAATAGCCTCGGGATGATCAATGATGCGGGGATCCGCAATCAGGAAACCGGATACATCGGTCCAGTTCTCATAGACATCCGCTTTGGCAGCCTTGGCCACGATGGAACCGGTGATGTCGGAACCGCCTCTGGAGAAAGTCTTCACCGTTCCGTCGGGCATGGCACCGTAGAAGCCGGGTACAACTGCTTCCTTGCTCTCTGCCAGTCTGGCACGCAGTACTTCATTGGTCTTTGCTGCGTCAAATTCGCCGTTCTCATCGAAGAAGATGACGGTTGCCGCATCAATGAAATCATAGCCCAGATAATTTGCCATGATAATACCGTTCAGATATTCACCACGGGAAGCCGCGTAATTGCTGCCGGCCTTTGCCTTAAAGTTCTTCTCAATAGTCTTGAACTCATCGACAAGATCCAGATCCAGCTGCAGTCCGTCGATGATCTCCTGATAACGGGCTTTGATAGCATCCAGCTCTGCCTTGAAGCTCTTGCCCTGATCTGCCAGATCATAGCAGGCATACAACATATCCGTTACCTTGGTGTCATCGGAAAATCTTTTCCCCGGTGCGGAAGGTACCACATATTTTCTCTCCTTATCTGCCCGGATGATGTTTCCTACTTTTTTGAACTGCTCTGCGCTTGCCAGAGAACTTCCACCGAATTTCACTACTTTTGACATAACATTTTCTCCTCAACTCTATCTAATAATAGTATATCCTTTTTATACCAGACGGATCCTGCCGAGCATCTGCTCGCCCAGTGCCTCGTATTTTGCCTGAAAATCTTTTTCCTTCATACTCTGTGTGAAGTATCCGAAGTCTTCCTTCCGGTCCTTAAGATGTACCACCCGGCCTCCGGGGAACGCTGCTGTAACCGCATCTTCCGCTCCGGCCTTTGCCCGGATGAAGAAACTTCTCCCGGCCTCGCCGATGTCTGCCAGCTTTACTTCCTCTTTGTCCCAGAAGCACATGATCACCTTGCCCTGATGTCTTGCACAGTCGATGACATCCGATACTACCGCGCTGGCGGTGGGAAGCTTACCTGCGCCCCGTCCGTAATACATGGAATCTCCCAGCATGTTGCCGGTGACAAATACAGCATTGAATACACCATGTACCATGGCAAGCGGATGTTCTTTGGAAAGTAAAAACGGTGCTACCATAACCTCTGCGGTATTATCATCAATGGCCCTGCTTCTGCCCAATAGCTTGATGGTATGATCTGTGGCATTGGCATATTCGAAATCCGCTGCTGTGATCTTAGTGATACCTTCGGTGGGAACCTTCTCGGAATCCACATTTTTACTGAACATCAGGGAAGACAGAATTGCAATCTTACGGCAGGCATCATAACCTTCCACATCCGCTTCCGGATTGCGCTCCGCATAGCCTTTGTCCTGCGCTTCCTTCAGAACCGCAGCAAAGTCCGCACCCTCTTTTTCCATTTTACTTAAGATATAATTCGTAGTACCGTTTAAGATACCGTTGATAGCCTCGATCTTCTCTGCTGTCAGGGAATAATTCAACGGACGGATAATGGGAATACCGCCGCCCACACTGGCTTCGAACAGATAGTTACAATTATGTTCTCTGGCGATCTGCAGCAGTTCGGGACCGTGCTTGGCTACCAGCTCCTTGTTGGAGGTGCAGACGCTCTTGCCCCGTTCCAGAGCCTGCTTCGTGAACTGATAAGCGGCTCCGACACCGCCCATGGTCTCACAGATAATGGTCACACTGTCGTCATGTAAGATCGTATTGAAATCATGAATGACTTTGTCCTCGTAAGGATCTCCGGGGAAATCTCTCAGATCCAGGATGTATTTTACCTCCAGTTCCTGTGCGGACTTCTTGTTCACCATGTCCTTGTTTTTCTCGATAACTTCCACCACACCGCTGCCCACGGTGCCGTAGCCTAATACTGCAACGTTGATCATATCATAACCCTTGCCTTTCTCATAGCCTGCAAACTTTCAGGTACTTTCGTACCTTGCGCAGGCACAAATTGCGTGTGAAAAATTTTATTCTTTTGCCAGTATTTTTACATGATGTACACTGGGCTGTCCCTCCAGCTGCTCAATCATCCGGGAAATGTCCCCCGTGGTCTGCAATACCTGAATACTCAATGTCAGAGAAGCGATTCCGTTGATTGGAATACTCTGATGGATCGTCAGGATATTGGCCCGGTACTCTGCGATGATCTTCAGCACATCCGACAATATCCCCGGTTCATCATCCATCTGAAAGGTAAGAGTGATGGTCGTTCCCTGGGAATTGTCATGAAAGGGAAAAATATCATCTTTGTACTTATAAAAAGAACTGCGGCTGATACCTACCGCATCAACCGCTTCCTGTATGGTCAGAACCTTCTCTGACTCCAGAAGCCGCTTTGCTTCCACTACCTTTAACAGTACTTCGGGGATTGCCTTCTGCTTCACCACAAAATACTTGGTCGTTTCTCCCATATGTTATCCTTTCTTCCGGTTCGTATCTGTAGTGCGGACACTTGTTTTTCACCGAGGGATATTCTAGCACAGTAAAGCATGAAAGACAACCCCCATTTTTAACCTTTTGCTGTAAATTCCAAAAAGTTCAAAACAGGGGTTGTCTCTAATTCTTGCGGGGATATTTGTTCCCCGTCTCCCGATATGCGTTAAAATCCCATGCCGGTCCCGTCTGTAACCATTCATACATGACGTGTTCTGTATTCTCGTAAAAAATGTACCGGCGTTCTCTTTTTTCTCCCTCCTGATATGGGAAAATCGCATCTCCCGCCGCTCCGTCCATCAGTCTCACATATGCATCCTGAAGATCCTCGTAAGCTGCAGGAACAAGCGATGTCTGTAACGGATGGCTCTCTCCCACACCTTTTACCAGGAACAGAGGATTCTGTCTGTCATATGCCGAGACCTCATTCTGAGGATCAAAGCCATGATCTGCCATAACGATAATAACCGAATTGTCATACAGATCTGACTGTTTCAGCTTATCAAGAAACTGACCGATCACCCTGATATTGGCCTCCAGCGTCTCCGTATACGAAGAATCTCCTACCGCATTCAGATCCGCATCATACAGGAAAGGAACATGCCCTCCCTGCAAATGATAATACCGGAAACACTTTCCCTCCTGATACGTCACCTCTTCTTCCTGCATATGTGTGGCAAATTCTTTGAGATCCCAGGTATACAGAGGATTGCTCTCGTCCACAAAGGCATTGTGCTGCCCCTGCGTCTGTACAATGGCCCGATAACAGTATTCCTTTAGGAAAAACGGTGCGTAGCGGATGCCGCCCAGCTTGCAGATTGCCCGCCTGAAATACTTCCAGACATACGCCTCATGCTGCAGTTCCACCATATTGGAAAACTGATAGGTATACGAAGTCACCCACGGATCAGACTCATACAATGCGATGTCATAATCCCTCTCAGACAGTTCCCGGAACAATCCTGATTCATCCACAGCTGCCGCCGCGTAATCCAGATAATATTCTTCTCCTTCATACCATTTGCCCGATAAGATATACGGAACAGAAAACGCCGTCCAGGGATATGCTCCCACCATATCCGGATAATAAGTAAAATCAGCAAATGTCTCTGTATAGGCCGGATCCGAATCCATCACTTCTTCAAAAGTCTTCGCATCCACCGCATCCAACAGCAATACCAGGAAATTCTGATCCTGTGACAGACGGTACTGTCCGTTCTCCAGTGCATAATAAGTGGTTCTCTCCCGGTAAGCCCCTGTGGTCACAGTCATCGTCACAAGCGTTATCATGAGGATTCCCGAAAGTCCCGCACTCACAGCCATACAGATTCCCTGAAATCTCTTTGCACCAAGCAGCTTTGCCACGGTCACGACCGCTGCCGCTATGAGAATACACACTATCGCTGTCTTTATATTTTCTCCCCGGTAGTCCTCCCATACGATTTCCGTGCCGTCGAAAGGCGGCATATGATTCACCAGGAAATTGCCCTGCACATATAAAGTAAGCAAAACCACCAGTTCCGCTGCCGTAACGAACCGGCAAAAAACTTTGGAGATACAGGCTGCCAAAAGGATTCCCAACACATTCAGTCCAAAAAAAAGTGCAAAATTCTGCAGAACCGCTTTTAATATCTTATAAAAATCAAACCAGAATTCTGTCTGGTTCGTAACATACAATTCCAACGGTGCATAAATAAAAAAAATAAAACAGACAGCAAAAGCTGCCAGCAGTCCCGGCGCTGCCACCTTCCACCTGTCCGTCACAAAGGTTTTCCATTTCTCTTTTTTCATCTGTTCCCTCTATCTGCTGTTCTTTTGTATTCCGTCCAACATTTTAACACGACGCCTGTATAAACTCAACTCCAACATAAATAAAGGCCAGCCTGCACATTTGCATGTACGGGCTGACCTTTGCAAACAGCTTCTGCCTAGATCAGAGGATATTTATCTGTTAATTTCTGAACGATGGCTCTGGCTGCGGGAACCTGTTCCTCGCCGCCCTTGATGACCATGGCAATGGCCTCTGCCACCTGATCCATATCCTCGGTGTTCAGACCTCTGGAAGTTACCGCAGGGGTTCCCAGGCGGATACCACTGGTCACGAACGGAGACTGGGGATCGTTGGGGATGGTGTTCTTGTTGGCGGTGATGTGAGCTGCATCCAACAGCTTCTCCACTGCCTTACCGGTCAGACCGTAAGGGGTCAGGTCTACCAGCATCAGATGATTGTCGGTACCGCCGGAGACAATCTTAATGTCACGGCTCATCAGGCCCTTGCACAATGCCTGTGCGTTGTCCACAATGTTCTTCTGATATACCTTAAAGTCGTCGCTTAATGCTTCCTCGAAGCAGACAGCCTTGGCTGCGATGACATGCATCAGCGGGCCGCCCTGAATGCCGGGGAAAATAGCTTTATTAAAATTGAATTTCTCGTTGGCTTCCTTGTTGCAAAGGATCATACCGCCTCTGGGTCCGCGCAGTGTCTTGTGGGTGGTGGTGGTCACTACATCCGCATAGGGAATGGGACTGGGATGAAGGCCTGCTGCCACAAGGCCTGCGATATGTGCCATATCTACCATCAGTACCGCACCGACTTCATCCGCTACTTCACGGAACTTTTTGAAATCAATGGTACGTGCATATGCAGAAGCACCTGCAATGATCATCTTGGGTCTGCATTCCAGGGCCAGCTCCCTCATTCTGTCATAATCCAGGAAACCGTTGTCATCCACGCCGTAAGGTACTACATGGAAATATTTACCGGACATATTGACGGGTGAACCATGGGTCAGATGTCCGCCGTGATCCAGATTCATACCCATAATGGTATCGCCGGGCTTCAGCACAGCGAACTGCACTGCCATATTTGCCTGTGCTCCGGAATGGGGCTGTACATTGGCATAATCACATCCAAACAGCTTCTTGGCACGTTCGATCGCCAGATTCTCGATGACATCCACGCACTCACAACCACCGTAATATCTCTTGCCGGGATATCCTTCCGCATATTTATTGGTCAGTGGACTTCCCATAGCTGCCATAACAGCCTTACTTACCCAGTTTTCAGATGCGATCAGCTCGATGTGACTGTTCTGACGATTCTCCTCGTCAATAATGGCCTGTGCCACTTCGGGATCTACTTTTTTTACTTCATCCAATGAATACATGCCTCATTCCTCCTTATGTTACGTTAATTCGCTAAACTTATGGTTTAGTATAGCATAGAACTTTTTAATTGCAAAGATGGAAAATGAACAATGTTGGCAGAAGCCCCCTGGTGTGTTAGAATAAACTTTAACATAACTATTCAGAGCCTCATTCGCCATAAAAATTTTCAAAATTATGCTCATTCATGCAAGCATGATTCGCAAATTTATGCAAATTTTCCCGGCTCTGAATAGTTACAACTTTACGAAAGATGAGGAATCCTCATGTATCATATTATTATCAATCCCGCCTCCCGATCCGGAAGAGGGGCAAAGATCTGGGCCGAACAGGTGGAGCCGGCTCTGAAAGCAGGCAATACCGAATATCAGACCTATTTTTCCGGGAAAGCCGGAGAAGTCCGACAGCTGGCCGCACAGATCACCGCAGAGCATGCTGCAGAGCCTGACTTAACGCTCATCGTTCTGGGGGGTGACGGCACGATAAACGAGGCCCTTCAGGGCATTGCAGATCCTTCCAAAGTCATCCTCGGCTACATTCCCACCGGCTCCAGCAATGATCTGGCCCGAGATCTGGGAATTTCCAAGGATCCAAAGGCTGCTCTCAATCTGATCCTTCATAATAATACTCCCAGAGCCATGGATCTGGGGAGACTGACCTATCTGGACGAAGACCAGCCGGAAGAATCCAGGCTTTTTGCCGTCAGCTGCGGGATCGGCTTTGATGCCGCTGTCTGTGCGGAAGCCATGAGTTCCCGGATCAAGGATACCATGAACCGGATCGGCTTAGGAAAGCTGACCTATCTGGGTATCGCCTTAAAACAGCTGATCACTGCCCGCAAGGTCTCCTGCACGCTGACACTGGAGGACAAGGTACATGACAAAAAGGAATCCGTAGAACTCCCCCGTTTTCTGTTCGTGACCTGTATGAGTCACCGTTACGAGGGCGGCGGTTTCATGTTCTGCCCTCCCGCTGTCGATCATGACGGGGTATTGGATCTCTGTTCCGTAGGCAATATTTCCAAGGGATTGGTTCTGCTGGCCCTGCCCACTGCCTTTTTCGGCAAACATTATTTTGTCAAAGGCATCAATGCCCATACCGCCACACAGATGTCCATAACAGCTTCCGCTCCTCTGTGGGTGCATACAGACGGAGAAGTGACAAGAAAGAGCCGCGGTTTCCGGGTGGAATGTCTCCCCGGTGCCATCCGGATGATCACACCTTAAACAGATTTAACACACTCTAAAGATTTTCTTAAGAATGCTTAAGTATTCCAAAAAAGCCTTGATTTTTTTGTTCCGATAGCTATACTAAAATTGATTTTGGAACATAGGTTTTTAGAGAAATGAGGTTTTTATGGAAAAATTACGGATCTTCTATTTGAAATATAAACATGCCATTCCTCTTATTATATATGGCATTATTTACATGACCTGGTTCGCCTGGCTGGAGAAAAATACTACCGGACATTACCGGATCATACATATGGCGGCGGATGATTATATTCCTTTCTGTGAAGTGTTCGTCATCCCTTACTTTTTGTGGTTTGCCTATGTATCGGCTGTGGTCATTTATTTCTTTTTCAAGAACAAAGAGGATTATTACCGCACCTGTATCTTCCTCTTCACGGGCATGACGATTTTCCTGATCGTATCCACCCTGTGGCCCAACGGACAGCACCTTCGTCCCGCTGTTATGCCGAGAGACAATATCTTCACCCGTATGGTAGCCGCTCTGTATCGAACAGACACTCCTACCAACCTGTGGCCCAGCATTCATGTATATAATTCTCTGGGTGCACACTTTGCCATTATCCGCAGCAAATGCTTTGAGAAGAAAAAGGGCATCCGCATCGGTTCCCTGATCCTGGCTGTCTCCATTATTATGGCAACCATGTTCATCAAACAGCATTCCGTATTTGATGTGCTTACCGCTTTCGTCATGGCGGCTGTGATGTACACACTGGTATATCGTTATGATCTGCTGATCGCTGTCAGAGAGTTCCGAAATAAGAGAAAAGCAAAACCGCAGATCGGCTAAAGGTTGTTTCAAAACGTGCGCCGACGGCGCAGCTATAAAAAATGCAGTGACGTTACCTACGCCACTGCATTTCTTTTGCCCTCATTTATGATCTGTTACATTACAATACTTCTTCGCTCTTCTTCAATGCCGAGGCAATGACCGCATCCATATCATAGTAGCGGTATTCCGCCAGTCTTCCGCCGAAGATCACGTTCTTTTCCGTATCTGCCAGCCTTTTATACTCTGCATACAAAGCGCCGTTCTTTTCATCATTGACCGGATAATAAGGCTCATCTCCCGGCTTCCATTCGGAACTGTACTCTCTGCTGATGACCGTCTTCGGGAGATCCTGTCCCTGTTCGTCCTTGCCAAACTCGAACCATTTGTGCTCGATGATCCGGGTCCAGGGAGTCTCACGATCCGTGTAATTCACCGCAGCATTTCCCTGGAAGTTGGGAATATCCAGCACCTCTGTCTCGAACCTGACGGAACGATATTCCAGTGCTCCCAGAGAGTAGCCGAAATAGGCATCGATGGGGCCGGTATAGACAACAGTCTCTGCCAGTTTATCCAGTTCCTCTTTCTGCTCCAGATAATCTGTGTTCAGGCGTACCTCAATGCCCTCTAACAGATGTTCCACCAGCTTCGTGTAACCGCCAATGGGAATGCCCTGATACAACGCATTGAAATAGTTGTTGTCAAAAGTCAGACGCACCGGCAGACGTTTGATAATGAAGGCCGGAAGATCTTTACAGTCACGTCCCCACTGCTTCTCGGTGTAGCCCTTTACCAGTTTTTCAAAAATATCCTTACCCACCAGAGAGATGGCCTGTTCCTCCAGATTTTTCGGTTCCGTGATCCCGGCAGCCTGCCGCTGCTCTTCAATCTTGGCCGCAGCTTCTTCGGGAGTCACCACGCCCCACATTTTATTAAAAGTGTACATGTTAAAAGGCAGTGAGTACAACTCTCCGTGATAATTGGCCACCGGAGAATTGGTGAAACGGTTGAACTCCGCAAATCGCGTAATGTATTTCCACACCTTTGTATCATTGGTGTGAAAAATATGGGCACCGTATTTATGGACATGAATTCCTTCCACGGTTTCCGTATAAATGTTTCCCGCCACATTAGGGCGTTTATCGATGACCAGAACCTTTTTCCCTCTGTCAGTCGCTTCTTTTGCGAACACCGCTCCGTACAATCCGGAGCCGACCACCAGATAGTCGTATTTCATTTCTATATATTTCCTTTCTCACAGTCGCGTTCCTGCGCCTACGTTATTTCCGTACGACAGCCTTCTCACCGAAGACACGTTTCAGAACCACCAGCGTAGCCAGTGTCAGCAGAATACCGATCACCAGACAGATCACCACATTCTGTACAAAACCGGCAATGATATAAGTCACAAAAGAGATTGCCGCCACAGTCAGCACATAAGGCACCTGGGTGGATACATGGTTGATATGATTACACTGCGCTCCCGCAGAAGCCATAATGGTCGTATCGGAGATGGGGGAGCAATGGTCACCCATAACGGCACCTGCCAGACATGCAGCCACGCCGATGATGATCAGATGCTCGGCTCCGGGTACAATAGCTCCGGTCGTGGGATCGGTAAATACGCCGGTAACGATAGGGATCAGAATACCGAAGGTTCCCCAGCTGGTACCGGAAGCAAAGGCTAAGAAACATGCTACAAGGAAAATGATGGCCGGAAGCATATTGGTAAGCCCTGCTGATGCTCCCTGCATCAGACCAGCCACATAGACATCCGCACCCAGCAGACCGGTCATGGTCTTCAGGGTAACAGCAAAGGTCAGGATCAGCATTGCAGGTACCATGGCAATGAAGCCCTGCGTCAGACAGTTCATGGCCTCCTTGAAGGATACCAGTCTTCTGCACATATAGTATACAATGGCAAATAATAATGCAATCAAAGATCCCCAGGGAAGTCCCACGGAAGCATCCGTTGCGCTGAATGCATCGATAAAGCCCACGCCTTCAAAGAAGCCGCCGACATAGATCATGCCGATGACACAGCAGACAATCAGTACGATTACCGGGATCAACAGATCGTAGACCTTGCCTCTGGTGGAACCTTTGGGTGCATTGTCTGCATTGACCACGCGCTCTCCCTCGGTGAACAGGTCACCCTTTTCTCTGGCATTGCGCTCATGCTTTACCATGGGGCCGTAGTCGAAGCCCATCAGCGCCATACCGATGACGAATACGATGGTCAACAGAGAATAATAGTTATAAGGAATAGCTCTTACGAACAGTTCAATACCGGAATAAACACCTTCATCCACCATACCGGATACTGCGGCCGCCCAGGAAGAGATCGGTGCGATCATACAGATGGGTGCTGCGGTGGCATCAATAATGTATGCCAGCTTTGCTCGGGAAATCTTATGTCCGTCTGTTACCGGCATCATAACAGAGCCTACAGTCAGACAGTTAAAATAGTCATCCACGAAAATCAGAACACCTAATAAAAAGGTGGAAAGCAGCGCTCCCGCTCTGGTCTTTACATGCTTTTTCGCCCATTCGCCGAAAGCTGCAGAGCCTCCTGCCTTGTTCATCAGTGCCACCATGGTGCCCAACAGGATCAGGAACATGAAAATACCGATATTCCATGCATCCGCCACGGAATTGATAAATCCTTCATTGATCACCGTATCCAGCGTTGCAATAGGAGAAAATCCGGTATAAATCAAAGCTCCCGTAACAATGCCGATAAACAGTGACGAATATACTTCTTTTGTGATCAGTGCCAATACGATTGCCACCACAGGCGGCAGCAATGCCCAAATTGTTCCGTACATAATTTTGCCCTCTCTCGTACTTTTTTTGTAACATTTCAGATACATTTTTACTTTATGGCAAACCCGTATACCTGTCAATATAATTTTCCAAATTAACGCTTTAGCACAGCAATTTATCCGTTCCATTTCTCTTTTTCGCTTTAAATCGCTAAATTCTCTTGCATCCTCGCACGATCTGGGCTATAATGAGCAATGACATTTAGCAGAAAGGACGTGCCCTGCGCACGATGGAATACCATGAGTTTCGAATTTATCAAAAAACTGCCCACTCCTGCGGAGATCCGCAAGGAGCTGCCCCTTCCGGCAGAATTAGTCAGGATCAAGGAAGCAAGAGACGCAGAGATCCGTGACGTTCTCACCGGCAAAAGCAATAAGTTTCTGGTGATTATCGGGCCCTGCTCCGCCGATAACGAAGATTCCGTATGTGATTACGTCAATCGTCTTGCCAAAGTGAATGAGAAAGTTAAGGACAAGCTGATCCTGGTGCCCAGAATCTACACCAACAAGCCCCGCACCACCGGCGAAGGCTACAAGGGTATCACCAGCCAGCCCGATCCCGAGAAGAAACCGGATTTCCTGGCAGGTCTGATGGCCATGCGTAAAATGCACATCCGCGCTATCAAAGAGACCGGTCTCACTGCCGCAGATGAAATGTTATACCCGGAGAACTGGGGTTATGTATCCGATATCCTCTCCTATGTGGCCATCGGTGCCCGTTCCGTAGAGGATCAGCAGCATCGTCTGACCGTCAGCGGCTTCGATGTAGCTGCCGGTATGAAGAATCCTACCAGCGGTGATCTCTCTGTTATGCTGAATTCTGTCACTGCTGCACAGCATCCTCACCACTTCATCTACAGAGGAAATGATGTGGAAACTTCAGGAAATGATCTGGCACACACAATTCTCAGAGGTGGTGTAAACCAGTACGGACAGACTATTCCTAATTACCACTATGAAGATCTGATACATCTGTCTGCTTTGTATGCCAAAAAGGACCTTAAGAACCCTGCCATCATCATAGATGCCAACCACTCAAACTCCAACAAGCAATACAAGGAACAGATCCGTATTGTTTCAGAAGTACTTCACAGCCGCAACTACAACCCGGATCTCAAGAAACTGGTTAAAGGTGTTATGATCGAAAGCTATCTGCTTGAGGGCAGACAGGACATCAGTGACCACATGACTCCGGGCTGCTCTATCACTGATCCGTGCCTCGGATGGGAAGATACGGAACGTCTCATTTACGAAATTGCTGAGAAATGTTAACTTAATTTTCAATAAACTCCCTGTTACCAAAAATGGAAGACTTTCGGTTCTCCGAAAATCTTCCATTTTAGTTTTTATTATTTTATGATTCCATCTGTCGTCAAGAAACCCTGCAGCCGTCTGTACAAGCATCTTTTCCGGGTTTCCGAACTTTTCTCCATTGCCTTTTCCGATCAGTGATACTGAACCAATCGCATCTCCGTCGCAGATGATCGGCTGTACGATCACTGCTCCCGCATTTTCTTTCTGGTTCTCAACCAGAGATATTTTCCCGCGTTCCCCGGAATGAAAACAACGCATTTCTCTGTCTGAGATTACTCTGTCCAGTTCCCTGCT
>ERZ831634.1516-NODE-1516-length-23902-cov-5.625236_pt1 | contig 23902 bp, 19 predicted proteins | sample MGYA00519953_ERZ831634 | MGnify/ENA primary metagenome ERZ831634 (study PRJEB31850, sample SAMEA3708718) | human gut metagenome | biome: human gut; feature: human-associated habitat; material: faeces | place: China | collected 2014 ... | reverse complement strand
AAAATGTCATGCCCCTGTTGACATGACATATAAGCGACTGCCTGTCGCACAAAAAATCAGAGTTCATCAAGAACCCTGATTGAGAAGATTATTTTAATTTCCAGATATCTTCATTATACTGTGCAATAGTTCTATCACTAGAGAAGAAACCAGCTTTAGAGATATTGACTAACATCTTCTTAGCCCATGCTTTTCTATCTTTATAATCGTTGATAGCACGTACTTTAGTCTCAATATAGTCTCTTGCATCAAGTAATGCCATAAACCAATCCTTGTATGACATATCATTATGTAATCTTTCAAGTGATTCCACATCACCGACTGATTTCATTTCATCGCTCACAATAAAATCAACAAGTGTTCTTAATTCAGGATCATTGTTTAAGATATCCTGAGGATGATAATCACCTTTCGCATAATGATCAATAACTGTATCAGCTTTTGCGCCAAAGATATAAATATTATCATCACCTACAAATTCATGTATCTCGACATTGGCACCATCGTCAGTACCTAATGTGACTGCACCGTTCAACATGAATTTCATATTTGATGTACCAGAGGCTTCTTTTGAAGCAAGAGAAATTTGTTCAGAGAAATCAGCTGCAGGAATAATAGATTCTGCATAAGTAACATTATAGTTTTCTACCATGACTACTTTTAAATAAGGAGATACTTCTGGATCATTGTCAATAAGCTGCTGCAGACAAAGGAGTGTATGAACGATATCTTTTGCGAGGATATAAGCAGGAGCTGCTTTTGCGCCAAAGATACATGTAATAGTATGTGCAGGCTTATGACCGGCTTTAATCTGTAAGTACTGATAGATGATATATAACACATTCATCTGCTGACGTTTATATTCATGTAATCTCTTAACCTGAACATCGAAGATAGAGGAAGAATCTAACTCAATACCTTCTTTTTCTTTGATTACATTCGCAAGCTGTGTTTTCTTTTCCTGTTTGATTGTAAGTAGTTTATCTAGGACTACTTCATCATCTAAATATTTTTGTAATTTTTCTAATTCACTTGCATCTTGTTTATAGCCTTCACCAATTAAGCTATCAATCAAATCTGTTAATTCTTCATTACATGATAATAACCATCTTCTAAATGTAATACCGTTTGTTTTGTTGTTGAAATGTGTTGGGTAAAGTTCATAGAAGTCATGTAATTCAGTATTCTTTAAAATATCTGTATGAATAGATGCTACACCATTGATAGAAAAACCAAAGTGGATATCCATATGTGCCATATGAACTAATTTATTATTATCAATGATTGCGACTTTTTCGTTTGTAGATCTTTCTTTCGCAACAGCATCTAACGCTTCAATAATAGGTACTAATTGAGGCACGATTTCTTCTAGATAAGACAATGGCCATTTTTCAAGTGCTTCTGCAAGAATAGTATGGTTTGTATAAGCACATGTTTTAGAAGTAATGTCAATAGCCTGCTTCATTGTAAGTCCTTCTTTCATAAGAAGACGAATCAATTCAGGGATAACCATTGATGGATGTGTATCATTAATCTGGATACATACATGCTTATCTAAATCAGTTAAGCTGATTCCTTTACTCTTGATATCTTCAAGAATCATCTGTGCCCCATTAGATACCATGAAATACTGCTGGTAAATACGTAATTTACGACCTGCTTCATCACTATCATCTGGATAAAGGAATAAAGTTAAGTTACGTACAATATTTGATTTATCAAATGAGATACCATCATGTACCATTGATTCATCAACAGATGCAATATCAAATAAGTGTAATTTGTTCTTATTTCCTTTATAGCCTAATACATCTAAATCATATAATTGAGACTTTAAAGAAAAGTCCTTAAATTCTACAGTATAATGTTTGTTTGTAGGAATGAGCCAAGAATGATCATTAATCCAAGGGTTTGGTGTTTCGCACTGTTTGTTGTATTCAAATACCTGTTTGAATAAACCTAAATGATAATTAAGACCAACACCATCACCAGGTAGGTCTAAAGTTGCGATTGAATCTAAGAAACAAGCAGCTAATCGGCCTAGCCCACCATTACCAAGTGAAGGTTCAGCTTCTATTTCTTCAATTTCTTCTAAACTCTTTCCGTTTTCTTTGAATAATTCCTTTACTTCCTTACGAATACCTAAGTTGATTAAGTTATTACTCATGAGTTTACCAATTAAGAATTCAGCAGAGAAATAATAAACCTTACGGTCACCTTCAATAGTCTTTTTATCATCAAGTAAGTCTTTTACAACACTTAATAATGCAATATAAGCTTGTTCATTAGAACAATCCTTTATTGAAAGATTAAATAACTCCTGAACTCTTGTATTAATTAACGTCTTAACATCCATTCTAAAAATCTCCTTTAAATACGGTTTGTTTTTACTGTAATGTCACGCATTCGTTCCTTTAATGTTTCATCAAAAGCATTCTTATCTAAACGCCACATCCAGTTATTGCCTAAAGTATTAGGCTTATTCATACGTGCTGTATTATCAAGCTTTAAGTAATCCTGCATTGGTACAATGCACTTATCACTTACACTTGCCATAATACAATCAATACTCATATCTACTAGAGTAGTGTCATCATCACCATCATAGTGTAGATAGTCCTTCAACATCTGTCTTTCTTCAGGCAAAATATTTTTAAGCCATCCGATCATTGTTTCATTATCATGAGTTCCAGTATAAACAACTGAATTTTCTGTATAGTTATGAGGGAGGTAGTTGCTTGTACCAGAAGAATCACGTGAATCAAATGCGAATTCAAATACCTTCATACCTGGATAACCACAATCAGCGACCATCTGTTTAACTGTATCAGTCAAATAACCTAAGTCTTCTGCAATTACATTGAGTTTTCCTAAAGACTCTTCAACTGTCTTAAACAAGTCATATCCTGGACCTTTTTCCCAATGTCCATTTCTTGCAGTTGTATCACCATAAGGAATTGAGAAATATTCATCAAAACCTCTAAAATGGTCAATACGTACAACATCATAGGCTTTCTTACAATATGCAATTCTCTGAATCCACCATGCATAACCAGTTTCTTTATGTTTCTTCCAGTCATAAAGTGGATTACCCCAAAGCTGTCCATCAGCAGAGAAACCATCAGGTGGTACACCTGCAACTGCAGTTGGTTTTACTTCAGGATCTAGCTGGAATAATTCTGGCTGTCCCCATACATCAGATGAATCATATGCGACATAGATAGGAATATCACCAATGATTTCTACCCCTTTACTATTCGCATAATCCTTTAATGCATACCATTGTTTCCATACATAGTACTGTAAGAACTTATGGTAATTAATGTCATCACTTAATTCATTACGTTTTTCGGTAAGGGACGCATCATTTCTTAAACGTAATTCTAAAGGCCAGTTTTCCCAGCCCTGATTATCATAGGACGCCTTAATGGCCATAAATAATGCATAATCTTCTAGCCACCATGCATTGTCCTTACAGTAAGCTTTAAAATCTTCATTATCAGTAATATGTGAATTCTCATATGCTTTCTTTAATAATGCATATCTATTTTCATAGAGATAAGAATAATCAACATAATCACTGTTTATATCTGCCTCTGGTAGATCTTCTTCCTTTAAATAACCACATTTCACAAACTCATCTAAAGAAATAAAATATGGATTACCTGCAAAAGTAGAGAATGACTGATAAGGTGAATCACCATAACCAGTAATACCTAAAGGAAGAATCTGCCAATATGTTTGTTTAGCTTCTACTAGATCATCCACAAACTTATAAGCAGCTTCATCAAAACAACCAATACCATACTTACTAGGTAAAGATGATACGGATAATAACACACCACTTTTTCTCATAAACTATCCTCCATAAATAGTCCAAAATGATCAGAAACTACATCTTCATGTGTACCATCAAATACAACATGATGGCTTTTTACATGTTCTTTTTTATTACACCAGATATAATCAATACGCATACCATCCACTGCCTCATCCCATCCGTCTATTTTACCTTGAGCAGTAAAACGACCTTGGACATCATCAGCCTCGTCACGTGTATCAAACCATCCATCTTCTTTAATAGTCTCATAACTTTGGTTTGGAATAATATCAGGTGCATTGAAATCTCCTGCTAAGTAAACAGGGACTTCTTTATTTGCCACAACATTGAGCTTATGCCATTGGTTGATGAAAGGTTCCTCATCATCATTCCACCATCCTAAATGGGCTGTATAAACCCAGAAATGTGTGTTTTCTTTTACTATTTCTACTCCAAGAGAATTACGTTTCTTCCAGAACGTATAATCATTGGTTTGCGTCAATAAAGTATTTTCACTATTCACAATTGGGTACTTAGAAAAGATGGCTACACCTTCATCAAACTTGCCATAACCTACTTTAACTGGTATATAGTTCCAATTGTATTGATCACCAAGTAATTGGCTTAATCCAAGTGCATAATTGTCTTCTTTAATAATGTCTCTACCGACATAAGATCTGTCGGTAGAAACACTTTTTGCAGTCATACTTTGATTGACTTCTTGTAAACAAATGACATCAACATCATGATTTAGAATAAAATTCGCAATTGTCTGGAGCTTATTCTTTTCATCACTTTCACTTAGTGAATGTGTGTTAAGTGTCATAAGCTTCATATTTATTTACCTAAGGCGTCATTGATATCTGACTTAAGAACATCGGCTTTAGGTCCATAAACTGCCTGAACACCGTTATCCTTCTTAAGGAGACCCTTTGCGCCTTCCTTCTTCCAAGCATCAACATCAGCAACTTTATTAACATCATTAACTGTTACTCTTAAACGAGTCATACATGCATCAACTAACTGAATATTATCTCTACCACCAAGTAAGTTGATGATTGCTTCAACCTGAGCACTACCCTCATGTGCTGTAGAAGCTTCATCACTTTCCATATCATCATAGTTACCAAGTCTACCTGGTGTCGCAAAGTTAAACTTCTTGATCATGAAGTTTGCAACGAAATAACCAACTACTGCGAATACAACACAAGCAATAACGAAATTAATAACATCACCAAGTAATCCTGCTTGAACTGCCATAGGAACACGAGTTAAGAATTCGATATTACCAAATGAATGAACTCTTAAATGAACAATATCAGCTGCTGCGAAAGCTAAACCTTGAAGTACTGCATAAACACCATATAGTGGAACTGTTGCGAACATAAACATGAATTCTAGAGGTTCTGTAACACCTGTTAAGAAAGTTGCAATGAATGTAGAAATAAACATTGATTTATATTTAGGCTGTTTATCTTTATCGACATTCTTATACATTGCATAAGCGAAACCAGCTAATAGACCAGTTGCACCAATCATCTGACCTACTTTGAAACGAGCCGGTGTAACTGTTGTTAATAAGTGAGTATAAGCTGTCATATTTCCAGCTTTCTTTAAATTAATTAAGTCTGTAACCCAAGCTAACCATAATGGATCCTGACCAAATACTTTTGTACCCTTCTGTAAACCAGTCATGATAGTGTATGTACCACCAAATGAAGTGTAGTTAACTGGAATAGTTAACATATGATGTAAACCAAATGGTAATAATAGACGTTCTAACATACCATATAAGAATGGTGCGATGATTGGCGCTGTTTTACTTGAGTTTGCAAGCCAAACACCAAAGCTATTGATACCACCCTGAACAAATGGCCATACAATTGACATTACAACTGCAATAACAACTGAATGAACAATAACCATTAATGGAACGAAACGTTTACCATTGAAGAATGATAAGCAATCAGGTAATTTACGGAAGTTATAGTATTTGTTGTAAACAATACCACCAACGAAACCAGCAATAATACCTACAAAGACACCCATATTTAGTGCTGCAGAACCAAGAACTGTTGTGAAATAGTTAGCAACTGGAATCTTTGCACCAAATAATGTATGCGTATAAATCACTTTAGTACTATTGACCATATCGGCTGTAACACCAAAGATAGTACCTGTGATGTTATTGATTAAGATAAATGCGATAACGGCTGCGAATGCACCTCCGGCACGATCTTTAGCCCAGTTACCACCAATGGCAGCTGCGAATAAGATATGTAGGTTGTTGATAACTGCCCAACCAATCTGTTCCATTACAGAACCAATAGTCATCACAAATGCGACATCTGCACCAAACATCTGGAATACTTTACCTAATGAAATCATTAAACCAGCAGCGGGCATTACTGCAATAACTGTCATTAAGGCTTTACCTAACTTCTGTAAGAAGTCGAAGTTAATTCCTTTTTTCTTCTTTTCAGGTGCTGCTTTAGGAGCTGCTACATCTTCAAGAACAAGCATTTCATCCTTTACATTATGAGCACCTTTCTTTAAAACAATTTTCTTACCTTTAAGATCATCTTCTTTAGTAAATACGAATGGAGTCATTGTATTGACACCTTTAGATTTAAAGAACTCTAAATCTCCTTCAAACAATAAATCTCCTTTTTCAACTGTCTGTCCTTCTTTTACATGCCAAGTAAAACCTTCACCCTGATACTGAACTGTATCTAATCCAAAATGGATTAAGATTTCAATACCATCATCTGTCACAAGACCAACTGCATGTTTAGTAGGTGCAACCATTTTTACTACACAGTTGTCTGGTGCATATACTTTTCCATCTTCTGGAATGATAGCACATCCGTCTCCCATCATTTTTTCTGAAAATACAGAATCTGGGACATCAGTAATTGGTACTACTTTACCCTTGAGGGGCATACATAAAACTTTTCCCTTACTCATATTCTTTCCTCCTTCTAATAAGGTTATGTCTTACTCCCTTTTTCTTACAAATTCCATTTTAATGATTGTAAACACTTACACAATAGGAATTATGCAACAAAATAGGGTATTTACGCATATATTATGCAATTATTTGCGCAACTATAGCGCAACTCAGCAATAATGAGTATAATAAAAGTGAGGTGATTTAAATGAGTATCACAATTAAAGACATTGCGAAAAAAGCAGGGGTATCTCCATCTACTGTATCTCGTACAATTAATAATCATTATTCAATTAGTGAAGAAACGAAAGAAAAAGTACGTAAAGTAATGGATGAACTCGGTTATGTATATGATAAATCACATATTAAGAAACATGATGTTGGTGTCGTCTTTCCACGTTCTATGGTAGATGTCTATGAGAATCCATTCTATCTAGAAATAGTAAGAGGTATTAGTTATATGTGTAATAAAGGGCGTTATAGTCTTCATATTATTACCGGTGCCGATACGAGAGAAATGAAGACAAGTATGGAAATTGCGGATTGTGAAGGATATATCTTCCTAAATACGAAAATTGAATCTTCTGTGACAGACTATTTAAGAGAACGTATGATTCCTTATATTATGATTGGTAAACCACCAATGAATTCCATTACATCAGTCAGTGTAGATACAGATAATATCCAGGCAGGCTATGAGGCAGTGAAATACTTATTAAAAAAAGGACATCAAAAGATTGGTTATATTGGTGAAAAAAAAGATGTACAGTATTCTATAGATCGACGTCTTGGTTATATACAAGCTTTATCCGAAGCAGGCTATGAAATAAAGGAAGACTATATTAAGAATCTTTCTTCAAGCTATTCTTATAACCCCAATGAAATACTTCAATTATTAAGAAGTGATGACTGTCCGAGCGCCTTTGTGGTATGTGATGATATTTATGCAGTCATTATGGTTAGACTAATTACTGAAGTAGGAAAGAAAGTACCTGATGATATTTCTATTGTGAGCTTTAATAATTCTATCTTTGCACGTTTCTCAGAACCACCACTGACTTCTATTGATGTAAGCCCAAATCAGTTAGGCATGGAAGCAGTAGTCCAGCTTATTAAACATATAGAAACACCTACCATGTTTGCGACACGCTCAATTGTGCCATTCACAATACGTAAAAGACAGAGTGTAAAGGAAATGAATAAAGGCGATTCACATTAAGTGAAACGCCTTTTACTGTTTATGAAACTATAATGAGTTATTTACCCGTTACAGCCTCCCATAGGCTAGAAGGATTCACAAGCATAAAGTAAAACGTTTATTTATTATCTTATCTGCATTCAAATCATTTATATTTACAATTTCAACCATTCTTCAATATCAATTATTTTTACACCTTCATACTGATATTCATCATGATGTGTGTTAGCCAATAAGATTTTAGGATATGCATCTTGTATTTCTAATAGTGAAGTAACTTCTCTATCGAAAGTTTTCTGATTCGAAATATCATCACTTACTTGAAAATAAATCTTCTCATTTTGTTTTATAGCCACAAAATCAACTTCTTTTCTATAAAGTTTACCAACATAAACTTCATACCCTCTTCTAAGCAATTCAATCGCAACGATATTTTCATATACTCTGCCATAGTCCATGTTTTTTGTTCCTATAATAGCATATCTGAAAGAATGGTCAGACAAATAATACTTATCATTTGTTGCCAAATATTTTTTCCCTTTTATATCATACCTTCTAACTTTATAAAACAAGTATGAATCTTTCAAATATTGCATATACAATTTTATAGTCTTATCTGTTATTTTAATATTAGCATTTGCTAATGATTTAGATATATTATTAGCTGATGTCAAAGAACTAATGTTATCCATCATAAAGTACGCTAAATCATGAATAACTTCTTTGTTTCTCATCGAATATTTATTAGTTATGTCCCTTATAATAAGCGTCTCAAAAACATCTCGTATGTATTTATACTTATCATCTTTTTCACGATAAAGCAAAGTTCCAGGCATTCCACCTTCTCTCACGTATCTATCAAGTGAATACTGCCCAGCATAATATTTTAGACATTCTTTATAAGAAAAAGGAAATATTTCTATTTCATACGTTCTACCGGTAAATAAAGTAGCCAAATCACTACTTAATAGAAATGCATTCGAACCAGTAATATAAATATCATATTTCATACTACTATGTAGACTATTTACGACTTTCTCAAAGCCACTGCACATTTGAACTTCATCTATACATACATAATTATTCTTGTTAGATTTATATTGACCTTCTATATAATTATTTAATGCATGGTATTCTAAATACGGCTCTGCACTTAAAGAATTGAAATCAACAAAAATAATATTCGCGTCTTTATCAGTTTGATTTATATATTCCATAAATTGTAGTAACAGACATGATTTTCCAGATCTTCTAATACCCGTAATCACTTTAATATCGGGAGTTCCAATTACATTAATAATTTTTGTTAAATAGTTTCTTTCTAAAAGTTTCATTTCATTCACCCATATATATTATACCTTCTTATTCCGAAAAAATGAATTATTTTCATTTTTTCGGAATAAGATTTAACCTTGATTTAACACATATATTCGTAAAGTCTATAAGCGCACAAAAAGTCAGACCGTCAAGTCTGACTCTATTCATCAAAGAAAGCAAATTCCTGATACTTTCTTGCAAGAATAGTAAGAATAATTCCTACTGCATTCATAGAAATAATATGTTCATCTTCGATTGGAAATTCTGTTGTATTATAGTAAAGCTGATAATCTGAATTTTCTACAAGGAAATTCTTTCCTAGCTCAGTAATAGAAAGAATAGGTATATCCTTCATATTCAATTCATTGACTACTGTTCTGATACCCGGTGTATTACCTGATAAAGAGATAATAATCACAAAATCATCACTTGTAAGGGAGTGTGAGATGATTTCAAAATTCGCTTCACCAGATACAATATAATTCGAACGACCGGCCATAAATAACTCACTAGAGAATTGTTTTGTATAGTTATTCTGAGTAAAACCAGTCGCATATAGAATAACTTGTCGTGCTTTATGGATTTCGGAGATTAATGACGCAAAGTTTACTTGAGACGCATACTCAAATGTTTTATCAATTTCTTTTCTGAATTTCTCAACCAGATCTGTAGGAACAACTGCTTTCTTTACTATATCCTTCTTTAAAGAATACTTTAATTCTGAATATCCTGTATAGCCTAGTTTTTGTGCGAGGCGTAATACAGAACTCTTTGACGAAAGCAGAACCTTCGCAAGTTCATTAATAGGCATGTCTACAACATCTGCTTTATGATTTCTGATGTATTGAATCATATCTTTTTCGTTATCACTCAATGTTGAATAAATAAGTCCTGCTTGTGTGTCAAAGTCCATATCTCATTACCCCTTTGTTAGATAAACTACTGCTTGATATGGATTTAGAATAATATTTTTATCACTTGTTTTCAATACATTCTCATAATTTCCAATAAGAATTTCCGCATCCTTATAGTCATCAGGTAATGTATATCTTACCTTCTCTTTTGCGAAAGAACATACTACAAGTAACTTCTTGCCTTCATATTCTCTTTCATATGAGAAGATATCTGAATCATTTTCGTCCAATAGTTTATAAGATCCATGGACAATTATAGGATTTTCTTTTCTTAAACGAATTAACTTCTGATAAAAATAGAAGACAGAATTTGGATCTTTTAATTCATCTTCTGCATTGATGAACTTGTTATCCGGTGAATAATCAATCCAAGGCTTTGCATCAGAGAATCCTGAACCTTCTTCACCATTCCATGGGAAAGGTGTTCTTGCATTATCTCTTGAACTCAAATAAGCATATTTCTTAATTGTTTCTTCATCTTCACCTTCATCCTTCATCTTCTGACACATAAAGAGTGTTTCAATATCTTTATATTGATCAAGTGATGTAAAAGGTACATCTTTCATACCTAATTCATCCCCCTGGAAGACATAAGGTGTTCCCTTCATCATATGTAGAAGAGTAGCTAACATTTTAGCAGATTCAACACGATACACTCCATCATCACCAAAACGAGTCACATTTCTAGGCTGATCATGGTTATTCCAATAAAGTGAATTCCATCCATCACCTAAATCATTGATCCATGTTGATAAGCTCTTCTTTAAATCACTGAGTTTAAACTTTACATCAGAGAACTTACCGTACTTACCATAATCTAAATGCATATGATCAAACTGGAATACCATGTTTAATTCATGTCTAGAAGGATCTGTATAAAGTTTACCCTGCTGAACATTTGTATTAGCTGTTTCTCCTACTGTCATCACATCATAGTGTGATAAGACTTCTCTATTCATTTCCTGTAGGAATTCATGAATACGAGGTCCATTAGAAGCGCCTTTATAATATGACTTTGCATAATCATATTCTCCTGGCAAGGCATCTGGGAAGTCCTGTCTCTTACTTAATAAAGAAATAACATCCATTCTATAACCATCAATACCTTTATCTAACCAGAATCGCATTTCATTATAAACAGCTTCTCTTACTTTAGGATTTTCCCAGTTTAAGTCAGGCTGTCCTGGCGCAAAACAATGAAGATAATATTGTTTTCTTTCAGGTACATAAGTCCATGCAGCACCACCAAAAGTAGCACCCCAGTTTGTTGGTTCACTGCCGTCTTCTTTAGGATCCTTCCAGATATAGAAATCAGAATATTCCTTATCCTTAGAAGACTTAGACTTTAAGAACCATTCATGCTGGTCACTTGTATGATTCACTACTAAATCCATAATAATCTTAATATTCATACTATGTGCTGTTTCTAATAATTCATCAAAGTCTTCCATTGTGCCATACATTGGATTGATCTTTCTATAGTTCGCAATATCATAACCATTATCTACTAATGGTGATTCATAGATAGGATTTAACCAGATGACATCAATACCTAATTTAGATAAATAAGGAAGCTTTTCAGTAATACCTTTTAAATCACCAACCCCATCATTGTTGGTATCATTAAAACTTTGTGGATAAACCTGATAAACTACACTACTTTTCCACCAATCTTTATTCATCATCTTCATCAACCCCCATATTCTTCATAACATCATTTACATATACAATCTGTGACTTGGCATCATCAATCGCATTTCTAATGATATCCTCGTTTACCTTATCACAGTTAGATAATGATAAGCAGACACTTAATACGATAGGTAGATTCATTCCTGTAATGATATATACATTAGGATACTGTAAGTATTTGACTGCTTCCTGATTCACACTACCCCCAAGCATATCAGTGAAGATGATGTATTCATCATCTTCATTGATTTCACCAAGTGCTTCTTTTAACTGCTTATCCACAGGCACATTATCCATATAGGCACTCACTGACTGAATATCAGTTAAAGTCGGCATAACATACTGAATTGTATCTTTTAGTCCATCAGCAAGTAAATGATGACTCGCTAAAACGATTTTTCTCATAGACATTTCCCCCGATTTTTATTAGATTGCTAGAATTCCAAAGAATGAGCAAACTAATGCAAGAATGATAATTAAGAAGATTACCTGGATAACAGTAAGTTTCTTAGATGCAAGTAATTTATAAACGATAAATGTAAGTGCAACTGGTAATAAAGCAGGCATGATCTTATCTAAGACACCTGTTTGAATAGCAAGTTTTACTTTACCTGATTTAAAGACAAGACCTAATGACATCTTAACAACTGAAGGGATTAATGCCCCAATAACTGTTAAACCCATGATAGATGCTGCTTCAGTGAAGACTGATAACTTATCCCCTAATGTAGTAATAAGCTTTAAACCTGAATCATAGCCTAAATGGAATAACTTAATTCTAAAGAAGAAGAAAATTACGTTTAGTAACATCCAGATGAGTGCACCTGTAGGGTTACCTTCAAGTCCCATATAAGCTGCAATAGAACCCATGATTGTTGGATATAGTACCCAAATCAATGTATCACCGATACCTGCAAGAGGACCCATCATACCTGTCTTAAAGTTCTGTACTGTATCTAATGCTTTGACACCATCTTTTTCTTCCATAGCTACACTTGCACCAAGTAAGATGTTAGCCATCCAAGTTGTCGTATTGAAATATTTAAAGTGATTATTTAATGATGCAACATAGTCATCATCATTATTCTTATGAATCTTTCTTAAAACCTTTTCTAATCCATATACAACAGCTGGACCCTGGTGGTTTTCATAGTTATATGTATTACATGCCATAAACATGTAACGTACTGCGGCTTTTGTAAGATCTTTCTTTGTAACAACTTCTGTTGTCTGTGTTTCTTTATTCATCCCAATCATCTCCTTCATTGATTACTGCAGCGTCTGCTGCTGCGACTGCTGGTGTTTTATTGACCTGTGTTGTAAAGAAATAGTAAGCAATAGCAAGACCAATAATAGAAACACCTAACATAGGTACATTTAAGTAAGCTGAGAAGACAAATCCAATCATCAACATAGATAAGTACTTCTTAGCAGGCATAACCTGTAATAATAATGCGATACCTACAACAGGTAACATATTTCCTGCGATAGATAGACCATTTGTGAACCATACTGGAACTGATTTTAAGATAACATTAACGATTGCATCACCAAATAATACACATAAAGCTGTTGGTAAACCTGTAGATAAAGCGAAGATCATTGGACCAATCCAAAGAATTCTATTCATCTTACCAAACTTCTTTTCATTACATGCTTTCTGTGCAGCATGTGTCACATAAGTATTTAATAGTTTTGCGAATACATCTAACTGAATACCAAGCATACCAACTGGTACACCTACTGCTAAGGCAACTGCTTTTGCCTGAGCTACATCATTTGTAGTTCTACATGCTACATAGATCCCAACTACTGTTGCAAGACCCCAGTTAGGCACTGATGAACCACCAATATTAGCAACACCTAAGTTCATTAACTGGAATGTACCACCAATAATCATGGCAGTCTTCATATCTCCCATAATCAATCCTGCAAAGAATGCAACCATGATTGGGAACCATGTTGTAATAACAATACCCTGCTGGTCTAAGACCATCCACATTGATAATAATACGATTAATACTCCTTGAATAACCTGCATACTTCTTATCCCCCTTGATTATTTAATATATGTTTCTAGTGGTTCTTCTGCTTCGCTTGGTACGAAGTGGAATGTCACTGGAATACCCATAGACTGTAATTTCTTTAAATCATTCACTTCTTCTTCATTGACTGAAACCATTTTCTTCACTGTTGTCTTACCTTCCCCATCGAAGATAATACCAATATTTACTTTAGGAATCTTAACGCCACCTTCAGCCAACTTAACTAATGTAGATGGTTCTCTGACAATCATGAATACATTATGGCTATCATACTTTCCTGCGTTGAAGTTCTTAATAGCTGTTTCTGTATCAATGATTGACATACCAGTCCCCACTGGCTTACTCATTCTCATAGCTGATTTTTGAACTTCATCCTTACTTACTTCATCATCGACTACCATTAATCTTTTTGCCTGTGTTGCACCTGCCCACTGTGTAACAACAATACCATGAATTAATCTCTGGTCGATTCTTGCTAATACTAAACTCATTTCTGTTTCCTCCTTGAAATTGCTTTCATTTGTTTTGACGAGTCCTAGTTTACCCAACTCCGCAAACACTTTCAATATTTCAGGCTCCTTATGGGACGGGGCACAAACACTTGGAATAGGTGTCAAAAATGTGGGAAATGTTCCCACTATAATGTTTTTGAGTAATAATAATACGTTTTATACCTTCATTTTATGCTGATATATAGGTGATAATTTCAATTTCATATGGCCATACGTTTTATTCACTGTAATCATAAAAACATATCATTATATGTAAAAAGAAGATGACCCTTGGACCACCTTCTTACTGTTGACTACCCTTTACTTTTCATAATTGAGATGATTTCTTCATCTACTTTAATCATTCCATTCTTTCCAATACGTGCCATATTTTGAATACATTGTTCAGGTGTTGATGCACAAATTCCATCACTTTCTCTTAATACTGCATTATTAACTGCAGTAGTTGCACACATAAGTGCAGCTGAGGAACCTGTAGAAACCTTCAATGCACAGCCTACCTTTCCACCATCACAGATCATACCAGTCACAGTTCCTGCCATATTACGTATACAATACCCTATCTGCTCATCTAATGCATCTAAGAGATAAGCAATGCCTACAGAAGCTGCTGTAGAAGACGCCATCACACATGTACACATAGGTGATAATTTTCCAATATGCGCATTAATATATCTATTTACCAGATGTGTAAGTGCAAGTGCTTTAAGTTTCTTTTCTAAAGATACATGTAATTCTTCTGCCACTTCATTAACTGGGATAGAAACAACAAGTCCTTTAGTTCCTGCACCAGAGCTGCTCATTGCAAGAAGTGGACAGCCATCTAGTCTATTTTCAGCAGCTGCAGTGACTTTCTTTATTATTCTGGTAAACAAATCTTCAGAGAATAATGAATGATTGAATGAATCACTCAAATGTGTTGTTCCTTTATATTCTGATAACTGTTCATTCATTTTTATGCCCTCTAACAGGAATACTAATTCACCCACTGTCATTGAGTCTACCAAAGAACGTATTTCTGATATTCTCATTTCTTTAAGTTCATCAATCACAGTGGAAGTATGAGTCGTTTGTTTAGTTGTTTTCTCTTCTAATACAACGCCATTCTTCTCTAGATAAACTATATTTGTATGTGCATCTTTAATGATACATGTCACTGTATCATTAGATGTATGAAGAATACATTTTACATCAATAGATGCTGAATCATTAATTGTGACAGAAACATGGGGCACTAATAATTCAGCTTGTGTAATTGTATCAGGCTCTATATCTTCAAATAGAGTCAGCTGTTTTTCTGGGTTCTTTAATAAAGCCCCAATAGAAGCGGTATACTCTAAACCTACATGATTACAATGTGGTATACCTGCAGACATGCCATTCTTATATATTCCTTTATTGACGTCTAGTTCTATTTGAGTTACTGGATTATTTAACTGTTTTGAAGCATAAGCTGCACATAATGCGACACAAACTGGTTCTGTACATCCTAATGCAGGGACTACATCTTTCTTCAATAATTCTATTAGTTCTTCTTTTCTCATATAATTCTCCTTATATCTAGTATACAAGGTTCAGCACAAATTAAAAAGACTGCTGTTAAGGGTCAGCAGTCATATACAAAATATTTAAGGTTATTCAATTTTATGTGTGTGTGAGTTTTATTTCTTGTTTTAATTATTTTGAATTTTCTTCTTCTAATTTTTGTTTTTCTAATAATTTAACGAATGGATAGTAAAGCGCCATATCTAGAATGATTAGCCCTATAACCATGATACCTGCTTTTATATCCATACATCCTAATGCTGCACCAAGTGGAGCTGGTGTAGTCCATGGTGTCTCAATAACACCCTTTCCAACGATATTTAATGCCATACATGTATAGGCAATAATTGAGTTAACAACTGGCACAAAAATAAATGGAATCATCATAATTGGATTTAATACCATTGGTAAACCAAAGATGATTGGTTCATTGATATTGAAGAATGCTGGACCAATTGAAAGCTTACCTAAAGTACGTAATTCAACTGATTTAGATCTAACTAATAGAATACATAATCCTAAAGTAGCACCTCCGCCACCTAATGCGATAATATATGACCAGAATGGCTGAGTGAAGAAGTGTACTAATGGTTTACCAGCACTATATGCTGCGATATTAGTAATTAAATACATCTGCATGAATGGTAATCTGATTGGCTGAGTGATACTTGCACCATGTAAACCAAAGAACCAGAATGTCTGAGCAATAATAGTAATTAAGCAGATACCTACTAATGAATCTAGACCAGATACTGCAGGTGCAAGTACTGTCATGATCATGCTTGGTAATAACTGACCACTGATGTTCTGTACAAATAATGATAATGCATAGAATACGATAACACAGATAAAGAGTGGTAAAATAGCATCGAATGATGAACTAATTGCAGGTGGAACACCTTCAGGCATCTTAATACGAACATTTTTCTTAAATAAGAAGTTCATGATTTCTACACATCCGATAGAAACGATGATAGCTGTAAAGATACCCTTTGCATCCAGGTAAGTTGTTGGTAGATAACTTCCTGCAAGTGCAAGTAGATCTGTGGCTGATTTACCATCAGTAATGAGATTAGCTGGGACAGCGGAAGTAGTTGGTGCAGATACGATTAAGAATACTGCAGTAGAAACAACAGCTGCATTTAAGCCTGGCAATTTGTATTTCTTAGCTAAATGATAAGAAATAGAGAAAGCAATAAATAGTCCCATTAAAGCCATTGTCATATTATATGGTAATAATAATGCAGCTTTATTGGCCTGAGCCCAGTTGTACCAGCCTGTAAGCATGGTAGTGATGAAACCCCAGTTTGGTAGAGTTTCAGGTTTGAATGGTGGTGTTGATACAATTAAGCAAGCACCTCCCATGATTGATAATGGAATAGCAACAACCATTCCATCACGAATTGCAGCAAGATGTCTTTGGTTAGCTAACTTATCTGCAATAGGCACTAATGTGCGATTCGCAAGTTCATTGAATTTTTCCATGAAATTCATATCGAGTCCTCCCTTCTCGTTGAATACATTATATCTTGCATAAACTAGAAAAATCTCTGATTTTCCAATAAATAAAACACCTTTCCATATGATAGAAGAACTTTCCAAATCATGGAAATCACTTGCGTAATTACTCTCCACAAGTATAATATGCAACTCAAATTCCATTGATATATACTACATATTTTTATTTTTTATAGGTTGACATAAGACGTTTAATAATTATAATTGGAAGTGTGTGAGTTTTATCTTCTTGTAAAATACAGGAGGAATTTGTTATGAAATTAATCGTTGAAGAAAACACTCAGAAAATGAGTGAAAGTGCATTGCACATCTTACTTGGTGCTATGATGCAGGATAAGAGAGTGAATATTTCTCTTACATCAGGTAGAAGTCCTATTGAACTTTACAAGATGTTAGCTCCAGAAGTAAGAGATCAGGAAAAGTTCAAGGATATCGAGTATTATTTATTCGATGAAGCACCATATATGGATGGTAAGCCTTATGGTCCTAACTGGGAAGAAATGCAGGAATTATTCTTTAAAGAAGCACATATTCCTGAAGAAAGAATTCATGATATGACTATGGAAAACTGGGAAACATACGATGAAGAAATCAGCCGTGCAGGTGGTATTGATGTCATGGTTATTGGTCTTGGTTATGATGGTCATTTCTGTAGTAACTGTCCTAGATGTACACCAATGGATTCATATTCTTATGCAATGGATCGTGCTACTAAGAATAAAGCAAACCCTGATTACCCAAAAAGAGAAAATCTTCCTTTCTCTCTTACAATGGGTCCTAAGAGCTTAATGAAGGTTAAACACTTAGTGATGATTGTAAATGGTAAGGAAAAAGCAGGTATCTTAAAACAGGTTCTTGATTCAACTATTACAGATGAATTACCATCTACTGTTTTAAAGCTTCATCCTAATATGACATTAATCTGTGATAAAGATGCAGCTTCTGAATTAAACATGGACGATTACAAAAGACTATAAGTCTTTATAGAAAGTTCTTCGGAACTTTCTTTTTTTATATTCCGGAAAGGTTTTCCAAGAATTGGAAACGAGATTACTGATCAATTATGAATTGATATACTTGAATAAACAGGAGGTCTTATATATGAGTAAGATGGATATTGTAGAGTTAAGATTAAGAAGAACAGTCGCATTAATAATTGACTGGTATATTACTAATATGCTGGCTTCTATTCCTATCACATTCTTTTTAAGAAAAGATAGTCAGTTTAAACCAGAGATGTTTGAGTTAACTTCTTATGGTTTTAACACTGCACTCATTGTATGTTTAATCGCAATTACTATTGGAGTTCTTTATTATGTATTCATTCCTCTTTATATTTGGAAAGGACAGACTCCAGGTAAGAAGATATGTAAGATCAAAGTCATTGATTATGATCATAAAGATGTAACTATGAAGAACATGATGTTAAGAGAATTACTCGGTGCTACTCTTCTTGAAGGTGGTATTACTATTATTCCTTCTTATTTAAGAAAGATTGCCTCTCTTTTACAGTTCACTTCTATTGTAAATCCTTTAACTTATGTTGCTTATGCATTGACACTTGTTTCTATTGGATATGCTTATTTCCAAAAAGATACACGTTGTTTTCATGATTTAGTTTCACATACTATAATTATCAAGCAATAAGTAACTGTCCTATGGTATAATAAGGTATATTATACCCAGGACGGTGAGTACATGTTTAACTTAATTATTATTTTATTATCTACATTAAACGGTGAACCTAAAGGCTCTAATAATTATAAGATTGCGAAATTTATGATAGAGAATATTCGTGATTTAGAAGACTATACTCTAACTGAACTTGCGAAAGCTTGTTATGTGTCTAATTCTAGTATCTCTAGATTCTGCAGAGATATAGGTTTAAGGGATTTTAATCAGTTGAAAAATCAGGTTGCGAAGTTTTCAGTAGAAAAAATCAAATTTTCTAATAAGTTTAACTATGAAGGACGTAATGAAGATTCTATTTTTACTTCTTATGTAAGAAGTGTAATTGAGAATCTAGAGATGTTGGAAAAGAGTTCTATTGAAGATGATATTAAAGATTTAGTCGATGATATTTATGAGTATCAAAAGGTAGCTGCATTTGGTTATATGCATTCTGAAAATGTTGCATTGAACTTGCAATATGATTTACAAACAAGTGCTAAACCTGTATTTACTGCCATTAAAGTAGCTGATCAGGCTGAATATATTACAAATGCGGATGAAAAGACTTTAATTATCTTGTTCTCTGATTCTGGCACTTATTTTGATCGTATTTTCCCACGTGCAAAACCTTTTAAGAAACAGAGTCATAAACCTAAGATATGTTTAATCACCTCTAATAAAGAATTAGATTATCCTTTTATAGATCAATATATACGCTATGATAGCAGAGGTGATTATGCAACTCACCCTTATTCACTTATGGCGATTGCAGATACAATATGTATAGAATATGCAAAAATGTTGAAAGAACTTGAATAATAACAAAGCACAGAAAAAGGTAAGGATGACCAGATCCTTACCTTTTCGTTTTAATGATTGTATAGCCAATATTCAAGTATTCTATTTTACTTTAATAGCCCATCTCATCTTAGTAGACTTTGCACGTGAATTATGATGATACTCTGCCTTTCAACAACGCAATTTGATATAATATCTTTGTTATCGTCCTCCTTGAAAGGAGGTGATGTCAGTTGTTCTCAGAATTAGTAGTATCTGTCGTGGCAGGTGTATTAGTCTATTACATATGCAAATGGTTAGACAGAAGATTTAAGCGATAACTAGCCTAGTGTTAAACCACTCTAAAAGTTAGAAAAGGTAAGGATTGGCAGATCCTTACCTTTTCGTTTGATGCAATTGTTCTCAGATTTGCAAATAAAGTATAACACTTGTATATCTGATATTCAAGTATTCTATTTTGCTTTAATAGCCCATCTCATCTTAGTAGACTTAGCACGTGAATTACGATGACATTCTTCCTTAGAAGGTCTAATCACATTTCTACATACATCTTCATAAATACCAAGGTTCTTAAGTTCCTTAAAAGACTTCTTCACAATTCTATCTTCTCCAGAATGGAATGTAAGAATTGCAGCCTTTCCTCCTGGCTTTAAAATAAGAGGGAGCTTCTCTACAAAATCATATAATACTTCAAATTCCTGATTCACTTCTATTCTTAATGCCTGGAATACTCTTGCAGCTGTCTTATTCACAATATCTTTTCTATTCTTATCTGTTATGAAGTTTAAAGTCTTATCAATGATCTTATAAAGCTGTTGAGTTGTTTCTACTTCCATACCAGAACGTATGAATGAATAGATATTCTTAGCTAATATATCAGCATATGGTTCATCTGAGTTTTCTGTAAGAATATGTTCTAGTTCTTCTCTTGATAAGTCTTTTAAGATTTCATAAGCCGGTCTACCTGCTTTAGGGTTAAGTCTTAGGTCCAATGGGCCATCCTTCTTATATGAGAATCCTCTTTCTGGATTATCAATCTGCATAGAAGATACTCCTAAATCAGCCAAGACAAAATCAAATGGTTCATACTTCTCACTTACTTGATCAATGTTTCTAAAGTTAGTCAAAATAGGAGTAAAGATGTCTTCTCCATAACCTTTATTTCTTAGTCTCTCTGTTGTTTTTTCTATTTCAATAGTATCGATGTCTAATCCATAAAGGTGTCCCTGTCCTTCTAGTTTTTCCATCATTCTAGAAGAATGTCCACCATAGCCTAAAGTACAATCTAAACCAACCTGTCCTGGCTGAATATCTAAGAATTCTAGTATTTCATCTACCATGATAGAAATATGCATACCTGCTGGTGTACTTCCTTTAGAAATAACCTTTTCTATTGTTTCTGGATATAATTCTGGATTAAGTTCTTTATACTTCTCTGAGAAGTTTTTAGGGTGTGTCCCCTTATATCTTTTTCTTCTTTTATGTATCTGTTCACTCATTTTTATACCTCATTTCATCATCTACTATATTAACGAAAATAGAGCTAATAAACAAGTCAGATAAAACTCTGTATATACAGGATTGTTCCTGGTTCTCTTCACAATATATAATAAAAGTAGTATATTCGCTATTTGTGGGGTGTTGTTGTTTCATGCTTTATTTTATAGTTTTCATGAAAGGAGAAACGTTATGGATACAAAAAAGATAGGAAAGTTCATTTCTGAGAATAGAAAAAGAAAAGGTCTCACTCAAGAACAACTAGGAAATATATTAGGTGTCAGTAATAAAACAATATCACGTTGGGAGAATGGGAACTATATGCCTGATTTGTCTTTACTGATTCCGTTAAGTGAAACTTTGGACATTTCTTTAAATGAACTACTCAATGGTGAATATATAACGGAAGATAAAATCATGACAACAACAGAGAAGAGCCTAAAGGATACAATTAATTATAGTAAGCATAGGCTTGCCCAAGAACATAGAAAGATTTCTATCGGTATTATGATTTTTGGAGCATTTCTATGCTATGCTGCATTTGCGGTACTAGATAAGGAAAGCAGTTGGTGTTGTATTTATTCTATTGTAGGTATGATAGTATTTGTTTATGGGTTATCAAAAGAGTTAAAGAGAAATAGATTATTAGTAAGTAGTGGATTATTTGTTGCAATATTATGTGGATTTATGTTGATGGATTATGTAGGTGTTATAACTTCTCATAGACCACCTATCTATGTTTATATGACCAAGACTTCTAATGTGACAACCTACTATAACCCATTCTATAACGTTTATAGAATTAATAAGAATACGCCTAATGAGTATTATATTGTAGATAGCGCAAAGAAATATACAGAGGAAACTGTGCCTACAACTGTATTTAACAGACCGTTAAGTGGCATACATAATATTAAGAAGTATAAGAATCCATATATTGGTAATAATTCCAATATAGGAAATTTATTAAATAGTCTGCCTTTGCATGAATACGGTTATGTTTTTCAAATTGATTCTAAAAATCAAAGACTCACTGTGAACTACAATGCGACAGACTGGTATCATAATGAGGGGCTTTATATCAATAAAAGCCTGATCTATAATTCTGTTTCTATCTTCTCTTTAATTGATAATGTACAATCTATTCAGTATAACTTTAGTGGAAGTACCTACACTACTACTAGAAAGATGATTAAAGAGAATTATCCACATTTTGAAAAAGTAAAAGAGAATGAGAAGAACTTCAATAAATACTTAGAGAATAAGATGAATGATGATGAATTTACAAGAAGTATATTCAATAAGATATTTATGAAGAAGGTTTTATAAGAGGGGTTAAGCCCTCTTTTTAAATGAAATATTAAACATTAAGGAAATTGCCAACTCTCCAGTAAAATGTATTGCGAATATCAATACATCATTGTAAAATCAAAATAGGAAACAAAGACGATTACAACAAAAGGAGGCATTGTTATGGCAAAATCAGCTAGCGTTTATGCAAGAATTGACCCCGTATTAAAGGAACAGGCAGAAACAATATTATCTGCACTTGGCATACCTACTTCAAATGCAATTGATATGTTTTTTAAACAAATCGTCCTAAAAAAAGGACTTCCCTTTGAAGTACGATTACCGTACGAAAAACCTGTTTGCATGGGTGCACTCAGTAAAGAAGAATTAAATGCTAAAATAGAAAAAGGATATACAGATATTTTAGAAGGAAAAACAAAACCTGCAAAGCAAGCATTTGATGAAATGCGAAAAGATTTTAACCTATGAAATTCAATGTAGAATTAACTGAACAAGCTGACAAGGATTTAAGAAGTATCTATTTGTATATCTCAATTGATTTAAATTCACCAGATAATGCAATAAAGCAAATCAAACGTTTATGGGATGCTATTTTATCTCTTGATGAACTACCTCAACGATACCGCCGTTATGAGGATGAACCATGGCACAGTAGAGGCATAAGAGTTCTTCCTGTAGATAACTTCGTTATTCTATATATTCCTTTTGTAAAAGAGAAAATTGTGCGTATTGCTACTGTCATGTATAGTGGTCGTAACATTGACGAGCATTTAAGTAAAATAGGGAATTAAATCTAAACTAACCAATTTTCATTATAATCTAGAAATTCAGTTTCTATCTTCTCATTAATCGATAATGTACAGACTATTCAATATAACTGTAGTGGTAGTTCTTATACAGCAATAAGAAAGATGATTAAAGAGAGTTATCCACATTTTAAAAAAGTAATAGAGAAAGAGAAGAACTTTAATCAGTACTTAGAGAATATGATGAATGATGATGAATTTACAAGAAGTATATTCAATAAGATATTTGTGAAGAAGGTTTTATAAGAGGGTTTGATATGATGACCTCCCAGTAGACAGTGCAAATAATTAAGAGCACTGTTTGCTGA
>ERZ831634.1497-NODE-1497-length-24045-cov-10.186203_pt1 | contig 24045 bp, 19 predicted proteins | sample MGYA00519953_ERZ831634 | MGnify/ENA primary metagenome ERZ831634 (study PRJEB31850, sample SAMEA3708718) | human gut metagenome | biome: human gut; feature: human-associated habitat; material: faeces | place: China | collected 2014 ... | reverse complement strand
GCCTCCGGTCGGAATCGAACCAACGACACGGGGATTTTCAGTCCCCTGCTCTACCTACTGAGCTACCTCGGCATGGCTTTCAGCCGTTGAACAAGTGATGTACTACAGGAAGCTGACCGATTTGGCAAGGAAAAAATGAAAAATTTTCAAAATTTCCTTTAGCCGGTTTCTCCCATCTGAAAATCCACCCGGATCTTGAACAGACGGGTGGCGGGAAGGTTGAGGATCGGGATGCCGGTCTTGGCGGTAATGGCGTCGAGGCGCTCCTGGATATAGTCCCTGGATGGACCTATGAACGTGAACCAGATGTTATAGCTGTGTTCCCGTTCGTAGTTGTGCGTGACGCCGGGCTCCGCGTTGACGAGGGCCGTGAAGGCCTCCATTCTGTCCGCAGGCACCTTGGCCGCGCAGAGCGTGGAAACCCAGCCCAGCTTCTTGGACTGGAAGTTTGCGCCCATGCGGCGGATGATGCGGTTTTTGCGCATCTTTCTGACGCGTTCCAGGGCTTCCTCTTCGCTGATTCCTGTCTTTTCCCCGAGCACCGCGTAGGGGCGGGATTCAATGGGAAATCCGGACTGGATGATATTAAGGAGAGCCTTGTCCGTATCGTCCATGGTGTAGCTTTCGGCCATCAGTTTTCCTTCCTCAGCTTTGCGGGGATGTAGGTGCAGAGGGGTTCCTCGGCGAGGTAGTCTCCGGAGATGCTGTAGGCCCTGGCCCGGCATCCGCCGCAGACCTTGTGGTACTCGCAGACTCCGCATTTGCCCTTGTAGCAGGACTGATCGCGGAATTCCCTGAAGTACTTCGAGGTCCGCCAGATCTCGGGGAAGGGTGTCTTGCGCACGTCGCCGCAGTTGAGTTCGAGGTAGCCGCAGGGCTGCACAATGCCCGTGTGGCTGATGAAGCAGAAGCCTGTGCCGCCCAGACAGCCGCGGGTGTTGGCGTCCATGCCGAATGTTTTCATGTCGACGGTGATGCCTTCCGCATGAGCCATCTGGCGCATGATGCGGTAGTAGTGCGGCGCACAGGTGGCCTTGAGCTGCATCTTCGTGGTTTTGCGGAACCCGTAGAACCAGTGCAGAACCTCCTCGTACTCCTTCGCCGTGATAACCTGGTCGGCAAGTCCCGCTCCGCGTCCCATGGGCACGAGCAGGAAAATGTGCCAGGCCTTGGCGCCAAGGCGCTCACAGAGCTCGAAAATCCGTTTGAAGCTCGACAGATTGCTCTTCGTGACCGTTGTGTTGATCTGGAAGGGCACCCCTGCCTCGGTGAGGTAGCGCATGCCGCGCAGGGAGGCGTCGAAGGCGCCTTTGACACCCCGGAAGCTGTCATGACTTTCTGCGTCGGCCCCATCGATGGAGATGGAGACACGGTCGACACCTGCGTCGTGGATTTTCTTTGCGGTTTCAGGGGTAATCAGTGTGCCGTTGGGAGAGAACGCACACATGAGTCCCTTATCGTGAGTGTAGCGGACGAGTTCGTAGACGTCCTTGCGCATCATCGGGTCGCCGCCGGTGAAGATGACCAGCGGGCGTCCAACCTGGGGAAACGTGTCGATAAGGCTCAGAGCCTCTTCGTGGTTCAGTTCACCAGGGTAGGGCTCGAGATGGGCCTCGGCGCGGCAGTGCTTGCAGGCGAGGTTGCACGAGCGGGTGACTTCCCAGGCGATGATGCGGCAGGCGGGGGACCCGTCTTCAAGCGTTTTGGGTCCCATGCCCCTGCCCGTCGGGCAGTGCGGCATGCCGCAGCCTGCGGGAGGCGTGGCTGGATGGCTCATCGGGCAAGCCCCTTGCTGAGGACGGTTTCCGTAAAGTAGGTGATGATGCTGTCCGCGCCGGCCCTCTTGAGGCCGAGCAGGGATTCCATCATGATGCGCTGCTCGTCTACCCAGCCGTTGATGCCGGCAGCGCGGATGAGAGCGTATTCGCCGCTGACCTGGTAGGCACAAACGTGGCAGTCCACGGCGTCGCGGACCTGACGGAGAATGTCGCCGTAGGGGCCTGCGGGCTTCACGATAATGGCGTCGCACCCTTCGTCCAGATCGGCGAACACTTCGCGCATGGCTTCCCTGCCGTTGCCGGGATCCATCTGGTAGGATTTGCGGTCGCCACAGGCGGGAGCGGAGTCAGCGGCATCGCGGAAGGGGCCGTAGTAGGCGGAGGCGTACTTGGCCGCGTAGGACATAATGGGCGTGTAGGTGAACCCGGCGGCGTCAAGACCGGCGCGGATGGCGGCAACGCGGCCGTCCATCATATCGGAAGGGGCGACCATGTCGGAGCCGGCCTGGGCCTGACTGACAGCTGTCTTGGTGAGAAGCTCGAGTGTGGGATCGTTAAGAACCCTGCCGTCCTTGGTGAGTACGCCGCAATGGCCGTGGCTCATGTACTCACAGAGGCACACATCGGTGATGATAAAAAGGCTGGGGAAACGTTTCTTCAGGGCCCGGCAGGCCTTCTGAATAATGCCGTCTTCGGCATAGGCGCCGCTGGCCTTTTCATCCTTGGAACCCGGGATACCGAAAAGGATGATATTCCTGAGGCCGTTGTCCACGGCTTTGGCCACGTGCTCTTCCAGTTTGGTGAGGGAGAGGTCGTACTGGCCGGGCATGGTCCCGATTTCTTTCTCGAGGGACTGATCCTCGGTCTCTACCACGAAATAGGGCATAATCAGATCTTCCACGAGCACGGGGGGCGTCTCACGGAAGAAATCGCGCATCTGGGGCGTCTGACGCAGGCGCCTGCCACGGAAGAAGTCTTGCATTGCTTATCTCCAGAGCCGCGCAGGGAAGGCTGTCATGCCGTCAGGAAGCGCGGCGATGTTAGATGTCCGATTCTGCAGACCCCCTGTGCCCGCAAAGGGACACAGGGGGTCTGACCTGTTTCAGAAAAGAGGTGAAAGACGGCTACTTGATGCCGATTTCCTCGTCAGTGAGGTAGCAGGCCGGATCCGGAGCCCACTCGTCACCGTAAACGGCTTCGGCGCGGGCGCGGAAGTTGCCGCCGCAGATGTTGAGGAACTGGCACTGATGGCAGCGTCCCTTCACGTAGAGCTTCTTGTTCTTCATCTTGTGCAGAAGCTCGATATTGGGATCGTCCCAGATCTCGGAGAAGGGGCGTTCGAGAACGTTTCCGAACACATGCTGACGCCAGAACTGGTCGGCGGAAACCTTGCCGTCCCAGGAAATGCAGCCGATGCCGCGGCCGGAGTTGTTGCCCTCGTTGTACTGCAGGAGGTGGAAGACTTCCTCGGCGCGTTTGGGATCCTCACGTTTCAGGCGCATCCAGAGGTAAGGTCCGTCAGCGTGGTTGTCCACGGTGAGAATTTCCTTGGGTTTGCCGTCTTCGAAGCATTTTCTTGTCTCATCCATGATGAGATCGACACAGGCTCTGCTCTGTTCGTGAGTGAGGTCCTCATTGACCAGGGTCGTACCGCGGCCGGAGTAGACGAGGTGGTAGAAGCAGGCGCGGGGTACTTCGTAGTCCCTGAGAATCTGGAAAATGCCGGGGATCTGGTCCACGTTGCCCTTGTTGATGGTGAAGCGCAGACCGACTTTGAGTCCTTCGGCCTTGCAGTTCTCGAGGCCTTCAAGAGCCTTCTTGAACGCTCCCTTCACGCCGCGGAACCGGTCGTGAATTTCCTCGAGACCGTCAAGGGAGATGCCCACGTAGGAGAGGCCGACGCTTTTGAGTTCCTTTGCCTTGGCCTTGGTGATGAGTGTGCCATTGGTTGAAATAACGGCGCGCATGCCCTTGGATTTGGCAAAGCTGGCGAGTTCCACGAGGTCTTCACGCACGGTTGGTTCGCCGCCGGAGAAGAGCATGACCGGGCAGCCGTAGGCGGCGAGGTCAGAAATCATGACCTTGGCCTGTTCGGTGCTGATGTCATCCTTTCCGTCAATCGGCACGGCCTGGGCGTAGCAGTGCTTGCATTTCAGATTGCAGCGCTGGGTCATGTTCCAGACGATGACCGGTTTCTTGTCGGCGGAAAACTGCAGAAGATGGGAAGGCAGTTTCGCGGAGTCGCGGCCGTAGCGGAGAACGTCGGATTCTTCGGCCTGGCCGCAGTAAAGTTTCGAGATTCCTATCATGGCGTATATCCCTTCTCCGTCCCAAACGGCCGGAGAGATACTGGTTGGATGGAAGAGCGGCGGCCCTGAAGGCCGCCGGACAAGTGTAACAGACTCCCGATAAAAGGGAACTACGCGAGAAGTTCCTTCAGCCTGGCCATAGCCTCGCCTATGCCGGCAGGATTGGTGCCGCCGGCCTGGGCCATATCCGGACGTCCGCCGCCGGATCCTCCGCACAGCGGGGCCACCTGCTTGATGAGCGAAGGAGCGGTAAAGCGGTCATGCAGATCCTTCGAGACATAGACGATGATGTTGGCTTTGCCGCCTTCCTCGGAGAAGAGGGCCGCCACACCGGAGGGCATTCTGGAGCGGATGTCATCCATGAGGCTGCGCATGGCCTTGATGCTGACGCCTTCGAGGCGGGCGCAGGCGAATCTGACGGAGCCTACGGTTTCGGCGCTGGAAGCGATGTCGGCGCCGCTGACGCTGGCAGCGGACGCCTTTTCGCTGGCCTTCTCGAGCTTCTTGATTTTTGCGGCCATTCCCTCCACGCGTTCCTCGAGCTGTTCAGGACGGGCTTTTAAGAGGTGCGCGAGTTCGGTGATTCTGGCGCGTTCAGCGCAGGCGAGTTCATAGGCCTTCATGCCCGTGACGGCCTCGATGCGGCGCACGCCGGCGGCCACGCCGGATTCGGACGTGATGTAGAAGGAACCGGCCTGACCCGTGCGGGACAGATGTGTGCCGCCGCAGAGTTCGCGGGAGAAGACACCGTCGTCCCCTCCCATGGTGACCACGCGGACCTTGGCGCCGTACTTCTCGGAGAAGAGGGCCATGGCCCCGGTCTTCATGGCTTCATCGTGATCCATTACCTCGGTGGTAACGGGCATGTCGGCCAGAATGGCGGCGTTCACCTCACGCTCGACGGCAGCGATTTCATCGGGCGTCATGGCCTGAATATGGCTGAAGTCGAAGCGGAGATGGAAGGGCTGGACGTTACCCCGGAGCGCAAGAAGGAGATCGTTGAGCGCCGCCTGCGCAACGAGATCAACCGCGGTGTCCAGACCATCCAGTATCAGGTCGTGACCCTGATGACCACCAACGGTCAGGCCCCCTTCATCACCGTGTTCATGTATCTGGGAGAAGCCCGCAACGCACAGGAAAAGGCCGACCTTGCCATCATCATCGAGGAGACCATCCGTCAGCGCTATCAGGGCGTGAAGAACGAGGCCGGTGTCTGGATCACCCCCGCCTTCCCCAAGCTGATCTATGTGCTGGAAGAGGACAACATCCGCCCCGGCACTCCTTATTATTACCTGACCGAATTGGCTGCCAAGTGCACTGCCAAGCGGATGGTGCCCGACTACATCTCTGAGAAGAAGATGCTGGAGCTCAAGGTGGACAAAAACGGCGAGGGCCACTGCTACACCTGCATGGGCTGCCGCAGCTTCCTGACTCCCTATGTGGACCCCGAGACCGGCAAGCCCAAATACTACGGCCGCTTCAATCAGGGTGTTGTCACCATCAATCTGGTGGATGTAGCCCTTTCCTCCGGCGGCAACTTCGAGAAGTTCTGGAAGATCTTTGACGAGCGCCTGGCTCTCTGCCACAAGGCACTGCAGGCCCGCCATCAGCGCCTGATGGGCACCCCCAGCGATGCCGCCCCCATTCTGTGGCAGTACGGCGCACTGGCCCGCCTGAAGAAGGGCGAGAAGATCGACAAGCTGCTCTTTGGCGGCTACTCCACCATCAGCCTGGGCTACGCTGGTCTGTATGAGTGCGTGAAGTATATGACCGGCAAGAGTCACACCGATGCCGGTGCCAAGCCCTTTGCCCTGAGCGTGATGCAGCACATGAACGACAAGTGCACCGAGTGGAAGAAGGCCGAGAACATGGATTACTCTCTCTACGGCACCCCGCTGGAATCCACCACCTACAAGTTTGCCAAGTGCCTGCAGAAGCGGTTCGGCATCGTGCCCGGCATCACCGATAAGAACTATATCACCAACAGCTACCACGTCCATGTTTCGGAGCCCATTGATGCCTTCACCAAGCTCAAGTTTGAGAGCGAGTTCCAGAAGCTGTCCCCGGGCGGTGCCATCAGCTATGTGGAAGTGCCCAACATGCAGGACAATCTGGAGGCCGTGATAAGCGTGCTGCAGTTCATCTATGATAACATCATGTACGCCGAGCTGAACACCAAGTCCGATTACTGCCAGTGCTGCGGCTACGATGGAGAGATCAAGATCGTTGAGGATGACGGCAAGTTGGTGTGGGAGTGCCCCAAGTGCGGCAACCGTGACCAGAACAAGCTGAACGTTGCCCGCCGCACCTGCGGTTATATCGGCACCCAGTTCTGGAACCAGGGCCGGACACAGGAGATCAAGGATCGGGTGCTGCATCTGTGATGAATTACGCAACAATTAAGTATTACGACATTGCCAACGGGCCGGGGGTGCGCACCAGCATCTTTGTTTCGGGCTGCAGGCATCACTGCCCGGGCTGCTTCAACGAGGTAGCATGGGATTTCGGGTACGGTCAGCCTTTCGACAAGGCTGTGCGCAACGAGATCTTTGCATCCTGCCAGCCCGACTATATTGCAGGCATCTCCCTGCTGGGCGGTGAGCCTTTTGAGCCGGAGAATCAGCGGGAACTGCTGCCCTTTGTCCGCAACTTCAGGGCGTTATACCCGGATAAGAGCGTCTGGTGCTATTCCGGTTACACCTGGGAGCAGCTGACCGGCAGTGTTCCCTGCCCGGCCCGCTGTGAGGTCACCGATGAGCTGCTGAGCCTGCTGGATGTTCTGGTGGACGGCCGCTTTGTGGAAGCCCAGCACGATATCTCCCTGCGCTTCCGGGGCAGCTCCAACCAGCGGCTTCTGGATGTTCCCAAGAGCCTTGCCGCAAAGGCCCCCGTCTGGTGGGAGGACGAAAAAGTCTTTGCGACACACACCATGTAAAGAAAACCGCAAATAACCAGAAATGCCGCCCTGAGCTTTTTACGGCTCAGAGCGGCATTTCCGGTTTTGGGAATATAATCAGTGAATGGCTTGATTGGTCAGCATCCTCACCCTCTCCGTCATTGCTTGCGCAATGCCACCTCTCCTAGTAAGGCAACGACGACGACCGCCGCCAGTGGCGGAAGCAGGGAGGAGTTGTTGGGGCAGCGGCCAGCAGGACGCGAGTGCAAAACTTTGCACGAAGCGGACGCTGGGAGCCGCAACCCGTACGCTGTCGCCGCAGGCGACTGAGAGGTTGTACGAAGGATATCTTACCCCTTCATCTCCTGCGCCTTATTCCAAGTCTGGATAACTTCCCAGCGGCTCACAGAAGCGTCTGCGGCCTTGTCGGCGGAGATGAGCTGGTTCTCGATGGCCCAAGTCAGAGCCTTCTGTTCATCGGTGGCATCGGGAGCCATCACAGCGGCAGGGGCAGGCTTTCCGGCTTCAGTCCAGACCAGCTTTGCCAGTTCGGCAGTGTTCTGCGGGATAGCCACGCCATCGGGCAGGACAGTGTTCAGATACAGCTCGGTGCCGATCATGTAGCCGGTATAACCAACCACAGCAGCACCCACACCGGCGGTTGCCACCATGGCAACGGTGCCCAGAACGTTGGGTTCCTCGGGCTGGTCGGCCATCCGGTACATCGCACGGATGCTCAAAGTCTGTGCAGGCATCTTGAAGCTTGCAGTGGCGGCATGGGAATCAAAACCGCCCTCTTCCAGCGTCAGAGCCACATCCGCAGGGGAAATCTCCCAGCGGTCGAACACCATGCCCTCCGGGGCATCGGCAGCGGTCAGCTTGACGGTATCGCCTGCCTTGGCAGAGGTGATCTCTGTGCCGTCGGCATTGGTGGCGGTGCCATCGGTCAGGCTCATCCGGTAGTAGCCTTCCTTGACCTGTGCGGTCAGGGTAACGCTCCACTCGTCGTCGCCGTTCAAGGTCAGGTCAAATGCAGTGGTATTGCCCACCTGCTTGGTGATTGCTTCTTCATAGCTCGGGTCGGCAGTGACTTCCCAGCCGGTCCAGGAGGTCGCATCTGCTTCCACGTTCAAGGTCTGGTTGCCCACAACGCCCACCATGCCGGAGATGCCGTTGGCAGTGCAGTTGTTCAGGGTGATCCAGCTGACCTTTACATCCTGTGTATCAAAGTTTGCGCCACGGCTGAAAATACCACCGTTCGTAGTGCCTCGTGCGGTAATGGCAATGCTGGTATCAGGCAGCGTTACCTGAGTGGGAGTGTTGGCAAAGCGGCCCACGAAGACACCGCCGTTCGTAATGTTATTGTTGTAAACAGTATTGTTAAAAGTACCGTTTTCAATCGTGCCGTAGTTGCGGACTTTTACGTTGAAGGTGCCGCCATCAATAACGCCGCCTTCTTCGTTGGTCAGTACATCTTTCAGGTCATCCTTATAATCAAAGATGCCGCCTTCGATTTTGCCGAAGTTATCTACTGCCCAGTCAACCTCTGCATTGCCAAGGTCAACAGAACCGTTTTTATAAACAGTCAGGGTTTCGTTTTTGCGGTCAAAGAACCAGCCGTCCAGATCGCTGCCCTCGTAGAATTTGCCCTCATAAACGGGAACCTTCTCGCCATCTACAATACCAACTTCAAGGTCAACGGGTTCCACGACCGCCTTAATGGTCACATCACCGGCACTGGTGCTGTTTTCCGGCAGGGTAACGGTCAGAACGTGTGTAGTAGGATCTTCGTTAATGGTTGCGTTGCCAGCTTCGCTCAAATCCCATTTGACGAATGTGGGAGATGCAGGTTCGACAGTGAACTTCCGGGTCATAATATTCTCATTACCGACGATATAAACCTTGCCGTTGAACTGAACATCTGTTGGTACAGTATCACCTGCAACAACAGGGATGATTTTGCCGCCCTCTGCGGTAAAGGTCTGATAGTCGCTGACTTGAACCTTCGAGGAATCAGGAATATTGCATACGATGCCGCTTTGCAGGATGCCCTCCCGCATATCTACTTTACCATAGACAATGCCGCCATTAAGCTTTGCACCAGCACCGCCCCACTGACCTTCATTGGAAAAATAAGTGTGAATATATCCGCCGGTAACAATTCCGCTGCCAGTGGGTTGGCCGTTACTGTTATATGTAGTACGTCCCTCAACTTTAGTGAAGTGTCCACCATTTATTACACCAGTTGAAAGGTTGAACACGGTCTGTTCAAAATTACCGCCCTCGATGGTGCCGCTATTGCGAACCGCACAAGGCACAGTCTCGGGTGAACCATTGATTGGATTAAATATAGTGTTGTTCACAAAATCAAGTTTATAGCTTCCGCCACTGTAACTCCAACTCCAAGTTGAATTTGTTGCCTTATAGGTCGGATTTGCAGGAGAAGAAGAATTTGACACCTCTGTGGTTTTGCCTTCCAAAACGGGTTGACCATTGGCTTCAAAATTCAAATCTGTGACATACTTGGACGTATCTGCCGCAAACGCCGCCGTGGGCAGCATTGTCAAAGCCATGCCAACGGCCAGAATGGCGCTGACAAGTCGTTTGAGTTTCATTGTGATTCCTCCTTTAGAGTCTACCCCAAATGTGTATTGCACCCACCGCAAACGTAAAAAAGCGCCGCACCTGCCCCGAAAGGCTGGTGTGGCGCTGTGGATGTACTTCTTGGGAAGTGCAGCTGGTTGCCCGGTCTGGGCCCTTTAGCTTTGCGTCGCAGCCTTCCGGCTGGTTTGCCAATTCTTCTGTTTTGCGGGGGTGCTCTTTTGCATTTTATTATACCCCCCTATATAAAAATCAAGGGGTTTCCATGAGTTTGTCATTTGTAACAAATGCAGTCTATTTTTTAGTGCGATTTGACGGGGGGTGGGGGTGGCCCTCTCAGTCAAAGACTTTGGCTGAGAGGGTTAAGCCATTACTAGGAAAACGCCGCCGCACAGGTCGCAATTCTGTGCAGCGGCGTTCCTATGGAGGATGATAAAGTATCACTTGGAAATGGCGCAGTTATTCGTACAGGGCATCAAAGTTGGTCAGTTCCACCTCGTGCTCATCCAGCCAGCGACGAACCTGCGGGTCACACAGGGTCGCCAGATCACGGCAGCGGGGCAGGGTCAGGGAAGTATTGTCCAGAAGGTACTGATCCAGATAACCCGGGTGGAAATGCAGGATATTGTACTCGTAGGGAGAGCTCAGGATGCCGAAGCGGTCTTCCAGCCAGTCCTCCGGGCGGCTGCCCCGGTTCAGGATCTCCATTGCGTTGCTGTTGCCCAGACTGAACAGCTCGCAGGCCGGTTTCATCGGCAGTTCTTCGGCCAGCGTATCGCCCATGTTATGGATGCCCAGCATCTTTCCGATATCCCGGAACGCCTGCTCCATGGGCCTTGTCATGGCGCTGTGGCCCTCAAAATGCCGGGGATAATGTCCCACAAGTTCTTTGTGCCGGTCCAGCTGGGCCATGGTCTCGGTATACAGGTCCTCATAGCTGGGGTAAACTTCGCCCTTGCATTTGGCATCATTGGGATTCTCGCTCTTCCACAGATAGCTGCGGTAGAACATTCCCTCTTCGTTTACCAGCGTGGGCACCTTTTCCGGGGCGCTGACGGGGCGGTACTGCACAAAATTGGTGTGCTGGACCAGCGGCACCTCCGGGCACTCGCTCTGCCAGAGTTTCACCGCATGGGGGGCGGCGGCCATGTTGCTCATCAGCGAGAGGGTGCAGACCACGCCCTCCTTATAGGCCTTGATGACACCATAGTTGTATGCCTCACTGAAGCCGAAATCATCGGCTACTACGATCAACTTCTTGCTCATAGCTGTTTCCTTCGTCCTTATCGGTTCAGATAATCCGCATTGAAGATCTTGCCCTCGGTGCTGCGGTCATAGACTTTCCGGCCCTCGGCGTAGGTGACCTGTGCCTGATAATCGTCGCTGATGACCACCAGATCTGCGTCCTTGCCCACTTCAATGGTACCCTTGCGGTCGGCAAAACCATACTTGATGCAGGGATTGAGGCAGGCCATCTTCAGGCAGATCTCCAGCGGGATGCCAACATTGTTCACCAGATTTCCGATGTCGAACAGCACCGGCTGGCTGGAACCGCACAGGCGGCCGGTATCGGTCAGAACAAAGCCCTCCGGGGTCACATTCAGGGCCATCCCCTCAAAGATGCCCTCATACTTGCCCACCGGTGCACCGGACAGAGCCGTACAGTCACTGACCATCATGAATTTGTCGGTGCTCTTGACCTTGAAGTAGATGCCCAGCATCTCATCGCAGATGTGCAGGCCGTCGCAGATCACCTCACAGGTAACATTTTCATTGGTCAGGGCTGCTCCCAGACCGCCAATGTCCCGGTGATGCATATCGGTCATGACGTTGCCGGTATGGGTCGCCACGCTGATGCCCTTGGCATAGGCGGCCATGGCCTGCTTATAGTTGTTGTCACTGTGGGCGGCTGCCACTGTGATGCCCTGCGAGAGGAAATACTCGATGATGGGGTCCATCCCGGGGATCTCCGGTGCCAGTGCCACAAGACGCAGCCACCCGCCGCCGGCTTCCACCATGGCATGTGCCGTCTCCATACTTACCTCCGGCCAGCCGGTACGGATGCCTTTTTCACCGGTGCGGTTCAGCCAGGGGCCTTCGCTGTGGATACCCAGAATGGTTGCACCGTCCTGATCACCCTCTTTTGCCACCTCTGCCACCGCACGGATGGAATCCGGGTCGCACACCGTCGGGAAGATGTTCACGGTGCCCTGACTTGCCAGCCCCTTCAGATAACCTTTCACGGATGCGATCTGCTTTTCATGGGGGGCATTCTTATTCATGATATCATAACCGCAGGTGCCGTGGTTATGAGTATCAAAAATGCCGGGGATGATCCGCTGGTCGCCGTATTCAATGGCTTCGGGGTCGGTCGTATTTTCTGCAAAGGCAGTAATCTTGCTGCCTTCCACAGTCAGCACACCTGCCTTGGGGCCTTCCGGCGTATAAATGCGGTTGGAATGCAGTTTCATAATTCAGTTCTCCTTCTTATTTGCTTTCTGTTTTGCAAAATCGGCCAACGCCCGTTCCATCCGCTCCATCCGGGGCAGATCCAGTACATGGTCCTGTGCACAGCAGGTATTCTCCACAACAAATTCGCCTTTTTCCACTCGTCCACAGCTGAGCATCATTCCTCTGGGAAAGAGCGCCAGCAGATTCCGCTGCCGCTGTTCCTCCGGGTAGTTCCGGTCATAGACCTTATCCGCCGACAGCAAACTGCACAGCTGTTCCGCCGCCTCTTTCCGGTACTCGCCGTGCGCCAGCGCCACCGCCGGGCCGCTGGTCAGATTGTCCAGCAGCAGAACAGTTGCCGCAGTTGGCACCTCCTGTGCCAGAAGCCGGAAGCCGTCATAGTTATCCACTGCATGGTCGCAGAAGGCAAAAGCGATGTTCTCCTCACCGCTCAGGTCCTCCGCCAGCTTTACGGCAGTGGCGACCGCACCGGAACAGCGGCTGAAGTTGCAGGGGCTTGCATGGGGCAGCAGCAGCCAGACACCTACCCCCGCCAGCAGCAGTGCCGCCAGCGTCCGGGGCAGCATGGCACCGGTTCCCCGTCCGGACCAGAACATCAGGCAGGCCGCTCCGAAACAGAGCAGTTCCAGCACGCATTGCAGTGCAAGGTCTCTCCCCCGCTGCTGAACATTTTTGTCCGGATGGAACGGATAGTATTTCTGGGGCCGCAGCGCCTTTGCCGGCGTATCAAAGGGGACCGCAATGACGACCTTTGCATTTGCCAGATCCCCGGCGATCAGGTTTTCGATTTTGGAAAACCGTCCTTCCCTCTGTTGAACCCGCACCGGCCAGCCCAGCGGCGGTAGGCTCTCGTTGAGCTGCTGGGCAAAAAGATATTTCTGCTTTGCGGTGCGCCGGTTGCCCAGGGTGACACCATACAGCATCATCAGGTCTTGCAATGTCATATCCGTTCTCCTTCTACAAAAAAGTCCGGCAGGAAGCGTTTGACTCCTGCCGGACTGCGGACCCCTTGCAGGATCAGGCGATCTGATTTTTTAGAAGATTCCAAGGAATGCGCCCAGCAGACCAAAGATCAGCAGACCGATGATCAGCTGTGTGGGGCGGTTGCCCTTCTTGATTCGCCACATCATGAACAGCACCAGAGCCAGGCTCAGAATGCCCGGATAGATGGCATCAAACAGCTCGGAGACCACGATGGAGGTCTCGCCGATGTTCAGCGTCCAGTTCAGGGGGAAGCCCACGGTGGTTGCCGTCATGGCACCGACCATCATCAGGCCGAGGATGGATGCACAGCGGGTCGCAACGCTCATCAGGCCGCTGTTAAAGACGGTGTCGATGAAGCTGGTGCCCAGTGTGTAGCCCAGTTTCAGCAGGACCCATTTGAGCAGGGACTGCGAAATGCCATACAGCAGGATGAAGATAAAGGTGCCGAGGATGTTGCCCTGCGAGCACAGACCGATTGCAATACCGGCACCGATGACACGCAGGCAGTTGAAGAAGATGGAGTCGAACATACCGGCGGTGGGGCCCATCAGGGAAGCCTTGATGGCATCAATGGTCTCGCCGGGAACTTTACCGTCGTGGCAGTCCTTTTCCAGTGCGTAGCACAGACCTGCGATAAAGTTGAATGCGACTGCATGGGTATTGAAGAAGGACTGATGGCGGGCATAGGCGGCCTTCTTGCCTTCGATATCGTCGCCATAGATACTCTCCACGGCGGGGGCCATGGTCATGGTGAAACCATTGGCTTCCATCTTGGTCATGTTGAAGTTTGAAAAGACCAGATGGCTGTTCCAGAACATCTTTTTGAGGATCTTATTTTCCTCTGCGCTGACAACTTTCTTTTCCATCAGAAGAAATCCTCCTCACTGTTGGCAGGGGCAGCAGCACCCGCAGCGGGGGCAGCAGCCACAGCGTTCTTTGCATCAATGATGCGCTTGTCAATGAAGAACAGGGTCAGGGCGATGGCTGCACCGATGACGGCGATGCCAAGGCTGCTCAGGCCCAGGCTCTTGGCGCAGATAAAGCCGACAAAGTAGAACACAGCGATATCGGTGGACCAGATCATGGACAGCAGGATGCCAAAACCGACGGCGGTCATCATGGTACCGGCAACGGCTAGACCTGTCATGACCCATGCGGGGCAGGCAGCCAGACCAGCCTGCAGACCCTCGATGCCAAAGGCAACGCCCAGGAAGATGATCGCCGCACCGGGCAGGCAGGCGATGAAGTTGACGACCATGGAAATGGCACGGAACTTGTTGGGCTTGCACTCAGAAGCCAGTCTCTCCCAGTAGGGAGCCAGGCCGGCCCACAGAGGCATCAGCATGGTACTGATGGTGGACATCACGGTACCGATGGTCAGGGACAGAGCCAGACCGGTTTCCATGGCACCGTCGCCGCCCACCACAATGGCATACGCCACAGCGATGATGGAGCCGGACAGGCAGTCGGACGGGACCGAGCCGCCCACAGCGGAGATGCCCATGAAGATTGCTTCCAGCGAAGCACCCATGATGATGCCGGTCTGGAAGTCGCCCAGAAGCAGGCCGACCAGCGGTGCCACCACGATGGGGCGGTTCAGGCACTGCCAGGACAGGGTGTACGGGTCAAGCCAGTTGATGACCGCATACACGACTGCACAGATGATTGCAGCGGTAATTGACATAGCGATTTTTCCTCCTTGTACTTTTCTCTATTTTCAGGCAGAGCACCACGCTCAGCCCAGTACCTTGGAAAGTTCCTGCGGAACATCATCGGGGATGGTCTGCACATTGCAGGGGATCCCGGTTGCCATGACCTGCCGCAGAACCTCGACTTCGTCCTCGTAGGCATACAGATTCTTGGTATAGGTCTTGCGGGCTTCCGTTCCGTGCTTGGGAGCAATGCGGCCATAATTGCCCACATTGATCTGCGGGATGTCCTTGACTTCCTTGGCCACACGCAGCAGATTTTCCGGCGTGCTGACAATCAGCAGAATCTTCAGACCGGCTGCACGGGGATCGTTGCAGAGCGAGACTGCCTTATCCACCGTCACGATTGCCGTCTTGCAGGTGGCCGGTGCAGCCATCATCAGAGATTTCTGCATGATATCGCTGGCAGCTGCCGTATCATCTGCCACCACGATGCGGTCAACGCCCAGCGTGCGGCTCCACTTGGTGGCAACCTGGCCATGGATCATGCGCTCATCCAAACGTACCCATTTGATCATAAGTTTTCCATCCTTTCTTTTTATCAGAAGAAGTCATCGCTGCCTGCCGGTGCCGTGTCCGCAGGAACTTCCGGTTCCACACGGCGCAGATACTCGCGGCTTTCTTCAATGATCTCATCCAGCCGTTCGTCGCTGAGGGTATCCTCGCTCAGAACATTCATCATGAAGCTCATGTTCACACCGCTCACCAGCCGGGTGTTTGGGCGGTCCAGATAGGTGAACATGGCCTGATTCACGCTGCCGCCGTAAAGGTCGCTGCACAGCAGCACTTCGTCCTCCGGACCGACAGTCTCATAGAATGCATCCAGATGATCCTGCACGCAGCTCTCATCCAGATAGGCATCAAACACGGTCAGATTCTCGCACTCTCCCATCAGGATCTTCAGCGAGCTTTGCATTCCGCTGGCCATTGAGCCATGGGACGAGAGAAAGATTTTCAGCATAACAGACATCCTCTTTTCGACTACAAGCTAATTATTTTCCTTCGATGTTCACATTTTATCTCTATTTTGCACAGAGTTCAACGCTTTTTGATTTATAGAATAAGTTCAAGTCGTTTCGATTTCATTTTATAAGTTCAAAATGGCGCACAGTTGAACACCCTGTTCAAAACTGTGCGCCATGATTTGGTGATTTTACATAGTCTGCAACGAGCGCCGAAGCCATTCCGCCGCCATCCGGGACGGGTCTTCCGCAAAGGCTTCCAGTTCTTCCGGATACCGTACAAAAGAGTACAGCAGTGTATTCAGCGCTTTCATCTTCTGCCAGTCGTGAAGTCCGCCGCCGACATACAGCAGGGCCCGGATCTTCCGTTCTACCCAGAGTGCTCGTTTTTCCAGCGGGTAGAATTCCAGTCGGATCTCTTCCCCTTCTGCACCCTGTTCCTCCTGAAAGACCACCACGACCTCGCCGCACTGGTACGTCCAGCATTTTTCCCGGGAGATCCACCGATTCAGAAGCGCCTGCCGTTCAGCTTCGTCCCTGCCATGTACCCCCGCCAGATACTGGAAGAACTGCTCCGGCGTGTAATACTGGAAGTTTCGGATTACACGATAATTCTCCGGCGGCGGAAGCTGCTGCCGGTACTGGTATGCTTCCACCAGCAGGGTGTTGTAAACACGGTCAAAGTCCCGTTCGTTCCGGATCAGCAGCAACAGTTCCACCGGGTAATCATACCGGTAGCCGGGCTTTATTCCCTCTTCCTGTTCTGCGCCATTTCCCAGCAGCACTCCGTCGCATTCTGCCGGGTCGATGCGGCGCAGCTCGTACAGGTTCATCGGCGTGATCTCTTCGATCAGTTCGGGGTAACGCTCTTTCAGGCCCTCTGTCTGGATCCGGGCATACTCGGTTCCCAGAAAATGGGTGGAGCACAGACGGAGCGGCCGGATGGGATACCGGATTTCGTGCAGCAGGCTGAAGAAATAGCAGCTCAGCATTGCCAGCAGGAACCGATTTGCCCGGAACGGATAAATCGTCTGGATAAATTCGATCACCCGGCGGCTCAGTTCCGCACAGAGCGGGCAATCCAGAAATTGCAGTTCATAAACATAGTCATACTGCATTGCACCATCCATTCCATAGAAATGTTGTGCGATCAGATTGAATAGGATCTGCTGCAGCAGATCCCTTGCCATTGGCAAGAGCGCAAAATCCAGTCCCGTCTCCTGCTTCAGGTAGACCAGCACCCGATCCCGCAAGTGTCCCGCCTGCCCTGCAAAGCCGGGATGCAGGCTGAACGGGTCCCGCTTCAGGTTCACATCCAGCATACTGAACAGCAGAATGCCCAGAAACGCCACCTCATCCCGGGGCATGGCATAGCCCCCGTATTGTTCCTCCAGTGTGTGGTAAATGGACTGTGCCAGCGGATAGAACATCGTTCCGGAGATGCTTTCCAGCCATGGGTCCGGCAGCCGGATCTCATGGCCGTTCTGCACCCGGTTCCGTGCAATGATCAGGTAGACCGCCACACGCTGGGTCGCACTGTCCCGCAGGGAGATCGGGCTTTCCCGCAGGATCTTCAGAAATGTATGCCGGATATCCTGCCGCTCTTCGTATCCGCAGCTGAGCCAGGATGCACTGTCCGGGTCACTGCAATCCAGCGTTTCCTTGTGGAAATGCACACCGGAGACCTCGGTCAGTGCCAGCCTGCGCTTGTACTCTTCTCCTTCCACCCGCATTCCGGTGCCGGGGCGTGAGACGATCCGCAGGCCAAAGCTCTCGCACAGGCGGGTCGCCATGCTCAGTGGCTCCCGCAATGCCGAAGCCGAGAGAAAAAGTTGATCGGCCAGCTGTTCTTTCTTAATGCCGGTTTCCGTGGAGATGATGCGCCGGGACAGATACCGCACCCGGCTTTCCCGGTCGGCGTTCAGCATACTGCCCGGCATCTGGCGGATGCTGGTCACAGCCGAAAAGGTATCGTATGCTTCCGGGTCCAGAACTTCCACATAGTAGCCCTTATGCCGCCGGGAAACCAGCCGGGCACCATTCTCATTCAGGATCTGCGCCACCTGCGGCATCTCATTCTTGATGGTGTGCGCACTGACACCGATCCGCTCCGCCAGTTCCTGCGAAGTCATCGTCTGTTCGGGGGCATTGCTCAACTGGGTCACGATCTGCAAGGCTCTGCTGGACATAAAACCGCTCCTTTTCCCAATCATTCCTGCCTTTATTGTAGTAAAACACTGCCCGAAATGCAAGCCGGAAACCGGAAATGCCGCTCCGAGCTTTTCAGCCCAGAGCGGCATTTCCGGTTTTTCCTTTCTGTTTTATGTTACCTTGAACTTACCATATCCTCAATGACACTCAGGAACTCCTGCCCATAGCGGGCGGCCTTTTTCTCGCCCACACCCGGGATATTGAGCAATTCCTCCACGCTCAGGGGCTTTTTCAGCGCCATCTGGCGAAGGGTGGAATCATTGAACACCATATAGGCAGGGAGCTTCTGCTTTGCGGCCAGCCGCTTGCGCAGGGCATAGAGGGCAGCCAGCAGCTTCTCGTCTGCTTCGCTGAGGGCATCTTCGTCGGCACGGCGGCGGGAGGCCGAGGCCAGCCGCCTCGCACTGGCCGCGGCGCGCTGGCGGGCTTGTGCCGCCTGCTCCTCCACCTGTTCGGCAGCCTGTGCTGCCAGCAGACAGTTGGAACAGTTCTCGCACTTCTGGGGCGCGGCCTCGCCGAAGTAGCTCAGCAGATACCCCCGCAGGCAGCGCGGCGTGGTGGAGTAGAAGGTCATGTACTTGAGCCGTTCCTCTGCCTTGCGTGCCGCTTCGGCCTTGACATCCGCAGGCAGGCCGTTGTCAGCCTCCATCTCCTTGTCGATGAAGAACCGGATGGTGCGCACATCGGTGCCGGAATAGAGCAGGGTGCAGCGGGCTGGCTCCCCGTCACGGCCCGCGCGGCCCGCCTCCTGATAATAGCTCTCCAGATCCTTGGGCATATTATAATGGATCACGAACCGGACGTTTGGCTTATCGATGCCCATGCCGAAGGCATTGGTCGCCACCATGATCTGCACCCGGTCATAGAGGAAATCGTCCTGATTCTGCCGCCGGGTATCCGCATCCAGTTTGGCGTGGTAGGCTGCCGCACGGATTCCCCGGCTCTGCAGCAGGCGGGTGGTCTCGTCCACCTGCCGGGTGGTGCTGCAATAGATGATTCCCGCATTGTCCCGCTCCCTGAGCACAAGGTCGAGCAGAACTTTGGGCTTCTCGCTGGGCAGGGCCCTGCGGGTGGCAAAATAGAGGTTGGGCCGGTCGAAGCTGGTGGTCACCTCGTAGGGGGTGTGGAGTTCCAGATGGGTGCGGATGTCCTCCCGCACATGGGCCGTGGCGGTGGCCGTAAAGGCTCCCACCACCGGGCGCTTGGGCAGGCTGTCCACAAACGCCTTGATGCGCAGGTAGCTGGGGCGGAAGTCCTGCCCCCACTGACTGATGCAGTGGGCCTCGTCCACCGTGACCATGCTGATCTCCCGCTCCTGCGCAAACCGCTGGAAGCCCGGCATCTCCAGCCGCTCCGGAGCCACATAGATGATCTTATACCACCCCTCCCGGGCGCGGCGGAGCATCAGGGCCTTCTGGTTGTCCGTCAGGCTGTTGTTCAGGAAAGCTGCCGCCACACCGGCCTGTACCAGCGCCCCCACCTGATCCTTCATCAGGCTGACCAGCGGCGAGACCACGATGGTGATGCCCGGCAGCAGCAGGGCCGGCACCTGATAGCAGATGGACTTGCCCGCACCTGTGGGCATCACGGCCAGCACATCCTGCCCGGCCAGCAGGCGGGAGACGATCTCCTCCTGCCCCGGGCGGAAGCTGTCGTAGCCAAAGACTTTTTTCAGAATACTATGCGGACTTTCCATGGTTCCTCCTATCCGTACAAAACCTCTCCATCATTGCTTCGCAATGCCACCTCTCCCAGTAGGAGAGGCAAGTCCTGGCTCCCCTGCCAGGGGAGCTGGACGCAAAGCGGCCTGAGAGGTTTATAACCCAATCAGTATACCACAACTCCCCGGATAATTGTAAAACATCTCTGACATTTCCCACGTTCGATAGCATTTCCTGCACAAAAATGCTATAATATGGGTACATATCTCCATCCCGGCCCCTGCCTTGTGCATCTGCCGGAAAAAAGCAAAGGAGTATTTTGTATGGCTCAGAAATTGATCACCTTCGCCGTCCCGTGCTACAACTCGGCGGCATATATGCGCCACTGCATCGAGACCCTGCTCTCCGCCGGGGAGCAGGCCGAGATCATCCTGGTGGACGATGGTTCCACCAGGGATGACACCCCCGCCATCTGCGACGAGTACGCTGCCAAATATCCCACCATCGTCAAAACCATCCATCAGGAGAATGGCGGCCATGGTGAGGGCGTGAATCAGGGCATCCGCAACGCCACCGGCCTGTATTACAAGGTAGTGGACAGCGACGACTGGCTGGACGAAGCAGCCCTCAGGACCGTGCTGGCCAAGCTGAACACGCTGACTGCCCGGGGCACCGCGCCTGACCTGATGATCTGCAACTATGTCTACGAGCATGTGGAGGACAACACCAGCCACACCGTGCGCTATACCAACGTGTTCCCCCAGAACCGGCTGTTCAACTGGACGCATGTCGGCCACTTCCGGCCCGACCAGAACCTGCTGATGCACTCGGTGATGTACCGCACACAGGTGCTGCGGGACTGCGGCATGGTGCTGCCCAAGCACACTTTCTATGTAGACAACATCTTTGTCTACCAGCCCCTGCCCTTTGTCAAGAGCATGTACTATATGGACCTGGACCTGTACCGCTACTTCATCGGCCGGGCCGACCAGAGCGTGAACGAGAGTGTGATGGTCAAGCGGGTGGATCAGCAGCTGCGGGTGACCCGCCACATGATCGACTGCCAGGACCTGGATGCCCTCAAGGGCCAGAAGAAGCTGCGCAGCTATATGCTGCACTACCTCTCCATGATGATGGCCATCAGCGACATCTTCCTTCTGCTGGACGGCAGCGCCGCTGCCAAGCAGAAGGAGAACGAACTGTGGGCCTACCTCAAGGCACACACCAGTGCCGGGGTCTACCGCTCCATCCGCTACGGCTTTGGCGGCGTGACCAACCTGAAGATCCCCAAGGGCGACAAGCTCGTGCTGGGCGGCTACCGCATTGCACAGAAGATTTTTAAATTCAATTAACAAATGTTGCTTTTCCTCCTCAGATAAGATATACTTTTTAACGTATCTTAATTTCTGAGGAGGATCTCATTTTATGGAGCAATTGCTCATCTGCATGTCTCTTTCGCTCATTGCGGGCCTGTTGGCATCCCGTGCAGCGAAAGCGATCCGCCTGCCGGCTGTCACCTCTTATCTGGTGGCAGGACTTCTGCTGGGTCCCTTCTTTCTGGGTCGGCTGGGCCTGAGCGGCTGGGGCTTCGGTTTCGGAAGCCTTGCACAGGTCGAAAGCTACGGCATCATCACACAGGTGGCACTTGGCTTCATCGCCTTTGTCATCGGCAACGAGTTCCGGCTCAGCGCGCTGGAGAGCATGGGCAGGCAGGCGGTCACTGTGGGCATCCTGCAGGCCGTTATCACCACCATGCTGGTGGATATCGCTCTGGTTGCCCTGCACTTTGCCCGGCCGGATGTCATCTCAATGGCATCCGCCATCACACTGGGTGCCATCGCCTCTGCCACAGCCCCTGCCGCCACCCTGATGGTGGTCAAGCAGTACAAGGCCAGCGGCCCCCTGACCCGCCTGCTGCTGATGGTGGTCGCCATTGACGATGCCGTGGGTCTGGTGCTCTTCTCGGCCTCTTTCGGCATCGCAAACGCGCTGGAGCAGGGCCGCATCGACCCCATCAGCATCCTTCTGGAGCCTCTGGTGGAGATCGTACTCAGCCTGGGTCTGGGCGCGCTGGCCGGTCTGCTGCTCAACCAGCTGGAGGTCTACTTCCACTCCCGCTCCAAGCGCATGAGCCTTTCGGTGGCCTTTGTGCTGCTGACGGTGGGCCTTTCCATGGTCAGCTTTAAGGTCGGCCCCATCCACTGCAGCTTCTCGCTGCTGCTGGTCTGCATGATGACCGGCACCGTGTTCTGCAACATCTGTCCCACTTCCGATGAGCTGATGGACCGCCTGGACCGCTGGGTAAGCCCGGTGAACATCCTGTTCTTCGTGCTGTCCGGCGCGGAGCTGGATCTGAACATCCTTGCAAACCCCATGGTCCTGCTCATTGGTGCCGTCTATATCGCTTCCCGCTCTCTGGGCAAGATCTCCGGCTCCTATGTCAGCTGCAAGGCCACCCGCTGCAGCGAGAAGATCCAGAAGTATCTGGGCATCACCCTGCTGCCGCAGGCCGGTGTGGCACTGGGCATGGCCGCCGAAGCTGCAGAGCTTTCCGATGGCCACATGGTGCGCAACGTGGTGCTCTTCTCGGTGCTGGTGTACGAGCTGGTCGGCCCGACCCTGGCCAAGATCAGCCTGACCGCCGCAGGCGAGATCATCCCCGAGGGCCGCACGAGCGCCCGTACCACCAACAAGCCGGAGGAGCCGGTCAGCGTGGACTGATCTCCCTCCATCAGCCTCACCGCAGATGACGGAGCGATCCTGCACTACAAAAGCCGCTACACAGTTGTTACGCTGTGCAGCGGCTTTCTGTTTGCTCTTTATTTCAGCACGATCTCATCGTTCTCAGCATCCACGGTCAGGGTGGAGCCGGAAACAAGGGTGCCGTCGATGATCTTTTCAGCGGCGGGGTCTTCCACAGCCTTGCGGATGGTCCGGCGCAGATCGCGGGCACCAAACTTGCCGCCCTGGCTCTTGTGCACCAGCGCTGCCAGTGCCGCCGGAGTATAGCTGTAGGCAATGCCCTTGGCCTCCATGCTGGGCTTGTACTCGTCCAGCATCAGGGCGGCAATGCCCTGCAGGGTCTCCTCGCTCAGCGGCTTGAAGGTGATGACCTCATCCACACGGCCCAAGAACTCCGGGCGGAGGAACTGGCTCAGCGCCTTGCGGCTCTTCTCCTCGTTCCGCTCCTCCTCGCTGCGGTTGAAGCCCAGACTTGCGGTGGTCTGGTCGCTGCTGCCCGCATTGGAGGTCATGCAGATGACGGTGTTGGAGAAATCCACGGTGCGGCCCTGGGCATCGTTGATCTTGCCCTCGTCCAGGATCTGCAGCAGGATATTCATCACATCGGGGTGGGCCTTTTCGATCTCATCAAACAGCACCACGCTGTACGGGCGGCGGCGGACCTTTTCGGTCAGCTGACCCGCCTCCTCGTAGCCCACATAGCCCGGAGGGGAACCGATCATGCGGGACACCGCGTACTTCTCCATATACTCGCTCATATCCAGCCGGATCAGCGGGTCGGGGCCGTCAAAGAGCTGGTTTGCCAGCTGCTTCACCAGCTCCGTCTTGCCCACGCCGGTGGGGCCCACAAAGATAAAGCTGGCCGGACGGCGGCGGCCCGAAAGGTCGGCGCGGCTGCGCTTGACCGCCTGCGCCACCAGATGCACGGCATCGTCCTGACCGATGATCTTCTTTTTCAGCTCAGCCTCAAGGCTGGCGAGCTTTGCGTACTCGGTCTCCCGGATCTTCACCGCCGGGATGCCCGTCCACAGCTCAATGACCTTGGCCACATCGTCCATGGTCACCTGGATCTCCCCGGCTGCAGCCTGCTTGGCGGGCAGTTCCCGCTCCAGCTGTGCCATCCGGGTCTTGCGCTCTGCCACACGCTCGTAATCGATGGGCTCGTTCACATCGGCATTTTCCATATCGGCCTCTTCCTGCTTGAGGGCCTCCAGTTCCTTCTGCATGGTCAGGTACTCGGAGATGACCGGGTGGGCCAGATTGCAGCAGGCACAGGCCTCGTCCAGCAGGTCGATGGCTTTATCGGGTAGGTAGCGGTCGGTGATATACCGCTCGCTCAGGGTCACGGTGGCGTTCAACACATCGGCGGGCACCTGCACATGGTGGTGCTCCTCGTAGTAGTGCTTGATGCCGCCCATCACGGCCAGCGTATCAGCAACGCTGGGTTCCTCCACCCGCACGGGCTGGAACCGGCGCTCCAGCGCCTGGTCCTTCTCGATATACTTGCGGTACTCGTTGAAGGTGGTAGCACCGATGACCTGGATCTCGCCGCGGGAGAGGGCGGGCTTCAGGATGTTGCCCGCATTCATGGCACCCTCGCTCTCACCGGCAGAGGTAATGGTGTGGATCTCGTCAATGAACAGGATGACGTTGCCCGCCGCCTTGACCTCGCTCAGCAGGCCCTTGACCCGCTGCTCGAACTGGCCGCGGAACTGGGTGC
>ERZ831634.1477-NODE-1477-length-24332-cov-4.439099_pt1 | contig 24332 bp, 18 predicted proteins | sample MGYA00519953_ERZ831634 | MGnify/ENA primary metagenome ERZ831634 (study PRJEB31850, sample SAMEA3708718) | human gut metagenome | biome: human gut; feature: human-associated habitat; material: faeces | place: China | collected 2014 ... | reverse complement strand
TCATGGTTGCATACAAATTCTTTGTATTCTTCCTTTATATATGTTTGGGAGCAAACCGGATAAACCGATCCATCGACAACAGTTTGCATAAACAGGACATCTTGCGACAGATTTGTTTTTATATCCATATACAAACGCTCCAAATTCACACCGGCACGGTCAATCTTATTGATAAATATAATTGTCGGGATTTGCAGCTTTTGTAAAGTACTGAACAGCAACTTGTCGAGCTTGACGGAACACCGTTCTCCCCATTGGGTATCTGTAATAATCTGTTGTTCATTCATTGTTACTTTGTTCTTTTTGATTCAACTTTCAGAGCCGTCGCCCCGTGTCTTGAAAGCTTTCGGCTGCAAAGTAACAATGAGACAGGGCATTGAAAGCAATATTTTGAGTGACACTTGCAAAGTATCACTCAAAATAGCACTGTCACTCAGGATTTTGGCCGTCTATCGGACATATTTCTCGCGTATATGCTTCATCAGAATGTCTATGTCATTCTTGTTGCTGAAGATGCCGTTGCTCCTTGCACGGTTGAGCGCGGACGAGAAATTGGAACGTGTCTGCGGCTTATTCTTCCCTTGCAACAGGATGGAACCGCTACGCTCAAGGACAGTCTGCCAGCAGCGGCTGACAAGGTTCATGGCACTCAGACAGTCAAAAAAATAGGCGATGCCCATAAGATTTAGTGCCACCAATGGAGTAGTGAGTGTTCCGTACATCAGACCGTTCATTTCCTGGACTGTGACTTTCTTTTGGAAGAAGCTGGAGTCATTAGCGCAGTCAGCAAGCAGTGGCATGTCCTCGGCTCGGATTGCACACGAGAGTCTTTGTTCCTGCACCCGATTCGCAGAGGCGGTTCCGGATGTTCCCGGATTTTGCTTTCCGTCATCACGACGTTCCGTATAGACAAGGAATATCACCTTATCTATATCTGGGGCTTCCAGTGAAGACCGGGTGAAGAATTGTTTGACAAGGTCGGTTCTTTCCAACAGGAGGATGCCGATTGCACCCAACGCCTTGCGGTGGATGTTCTTGTCTGCAGCGTTGTCATTTTCGGCATAATGATGACCGTCGAGGAACTGCAAGGCAAACACCCGCAGCGTCATTACGCCTGTGGCTACATAGTCCTGATACTCTCTGTGCGCTTCCAGCAACAGTTGGCGCAGGTGGTTCAGTCCTGCATCACCATTTACGGGCCGGGTAGAAAACTTCCCTGTAAAAAAAAGGAATAAGTTTTCGGATGAATGGATTTATCTCCATACTTCGGATGTTGTTAATGAATAATTTATATGAAAATAGCGCAATGCTCCCTGTAAAAGGAAGTCATCACGCCATAGATATTCTCAAAAAGCACACTTATGTACAAATAACTATATCACTATAATCTAATGAGAGATATTTGATAATTTCTCAAATGTTACAGGTATGCACTATGTTTGAGGGCTATATCAATATTTATAAAATCCATTTACACTTTAGGTCTTAACTCCTACCGCCTCCCAATGCATGATAAAGTTTGATAATGCTCTGTATGCGCTCAAAAGAGGTTTGCAGTTGCAATTGTTCTGCTTCAAGAAGTGACTGTTGGGCAGTTAATATCTCCAAATAGGTGGTACCGGAATGGCTCATCAGCAGTTCCGTCTTGCGCACCGCTTCACGCAAGGTCTCAACCTGCCGAGTGTTTATTTCATATTGCGACTTAGCCGTTTGCCATGCGGTTAAGGCATCGTTCACCTCTTTCCCCGCGTTCAGCAATGATTGTTGGAATAATAATTTGGCTTCTTCCTGTTTGGTTTGGGCAATCTTCAAGTTGGCGATATTCGCGCCCCGGTTAAACAATGGCTGCGTCAGGGAACCGATGGCTTTGAGTAGCCATTGCCCGGGATTGGTAATCGCCCCACCTCCATTGTTAGTCCAACCCAATGTGCCCGAAAGGGTGATATTGGGGTAGAAGGCTGTGCGGGCTACGTGGGTGGCGTAAAACGCCTGAGCCACTTCCATTTCGGCCTGACGCACATCGGGGCGGTTGGAAAGCAACTGCATGGGAACTCCGACAGATATGGTATCAGGGAAAGAGGCTTTGGTCAAGTCGCTCCGCTCAATCGCGTGTGACGGCATGGCAAGTATGGCAGACAAGGCGTTCTCCGTTTCGGCGATACTCTTGCATATAGCCAGTTGCGATGATTCGAGTTTCATCACGTTTGCCTTTGCCTGCAACACACCGGCTTCATTTGCCTTGCCCACCTTTTTCAACGCCTCGAGCGTGCGCACGGTAGCCCGCCAGTTTTCCAAAGTCCGGTTGTTTATCGCTATCTGCGCGTCAAGATGAGCAAGTGTGTAATAGCTGTCTGCTATCGTGGCGACAAGCTGTGTCTGCACGGCCTGCTGATAGTCACGGCTTCCTTGCAGTGCGGCAACCGCGCCACGCTTCGCAGCCGTAAGCTTGCCGAATATGTCAAGCTCCCAACTTGCACTCGCTCCGACATTGTATGTCTTTGCGGTAGCCCCGTCGTAGCGGCTGATGCCACCTTCGGCATTGATTCCCAAAGACGGAAGATAGGACAGTTTGGCCGTCATCAAAGCCGCCTCTGCCGCTTCAACGCGCAAACGCGCCACGTTGAGGTCGGTGTTCCGTTCAAGCCCGATCTCAATCAAAGACTGGAGTTCCCGATCTGTAAACATCTCCCGCCATGAAATGGATGCGAGGGTTGTTGTATCAACATTTTCCGGGATGTCCCCGTACAGACCCTCTGTCGGGAGGTCAGCCCGATGATACCGGCTGTATGTGCCGCAGCCGGTAAGCATCAGAGTTGATAATATAGATAGGATTATCTTATTCATTTTATTTACGTTTAACCTGTTCTTGAATATATTGGAATGTGATGAACAGCGACGGCACGAGGAACAGCAACGCCAATGTGCCCACTATCATGCCGCCTATTACGCCTGTGGCGAGCGAGCGGCTGCCGTTGGCACCCACGCCATGAGCCATCATCAGCGGAATAAGGCCGAACACCATCGACAAGACGGTCATCAGGATGGGACGCAGACGAACCTTTGCCGCGCTGTATGCCGCCTGATGACGGCAGCCGTCGTAGAGCTTGTCGCGGAAGAAGCGTAGAAACGCCTGCCAGCGCGTTTTCTCCTGAAACGGCGATTGCCACGGGAAACCCGCCGCCTCCGCCTGATGGCGCAGTTCGCTTTCCGGCGCGTCAAGCGTGCAGAAGGACAGCAGCTTCAGCGCCTTTTCGGGCGTGTAGACCGCCCAGCGCACCGGCAGCGTCGCCCAGTCGGTCGGATTCGCCATCAGCGCGGGCAGTAAGCACCGCCGCGACGCGGGAATATAGTCCGTTTCGACAGTATCCGCGTCCGTGCGCAGCAACTCGACTGCCTGCCGCAGCAGCGCGCCATCCCGCGCGAGGAACACCAGCCGCTTTACGCCATCCGCCCGACAGCGGCACAGCAGCCACTTCGCCAGCGCCAGCAGGTGTGTGCCGACGGCGTAGTACCCCAGCCGGGACGGATACGCCGCAAACGCGGAATCCGCCGTCGCGGGGGCATAGCCATCGTCGAAGAAGCGGTTTGCCGCCATTCCCTGCGCGCACCTGAGCGCCAGCGGCTGCATGGCGTCCGCCGTCGTGAAGCCCGCCAGACACCCGTGTCCCAGATTCGCCATCTGCGTGCAGTCCGCATCCATGAAAACATCCGCCGGGCGCGGCAGCAACATCGCCCGCAACCCCGCTTTTTTCGCGGCTTCCACGTCGATTTTCGCATTGTCGCCGATGTGCAGCACATGATCCGGCTTCACGCCCAGTTGCGCCGTCATCTTCCGATAGAGCGCGCCGTTCCATTTCAGCGCGTTCTGCTCATTCGAGAGGAAGAAGCCGTCCCAGCCGCGAACGCCGCATTTTTCCAGCATCCGCCGAATTGTGTCCGCGTCAAGGTACATGTCCGACGTCAGCACGACGCGTTTTCCCGCCGCTTTCGCCAGATTGAACAGCTGCACGCCGGTTTTGCGCGGGCGGCAGAAATGTATCTCCGCCTCCCGCTCGTTGTAGGTCATTTGCCCCACGCAGTCGTCCGACACGCCCAGATTCTGCATCATGGCGCTGTAAATGTTCCACATCGTCACGTCAGCTTGCGTTTCGGGCAGCCACGCGCGCGCGCAGCTTTCCGCCTCCGTCCGCGCCTGTGCGAAGGAGGTCATGTTCCGCCGCGCCGCCCGCTGCCATTTGCCTTCCAGCGTGTGGAAGAGGTCAGTCGGCGTGCGGAAGGGGCGCAGAATCAGCGTATCGAACACATCCAGCGAAATCACCGGGCAGTCGATGCCGTCCAGCCCCAGAATCGCGCGCTTGATGCGCTCCGTCCCGTCCCGCCACGGGGTCATCGGCTGGTCAAACCAGAAGATTTCCGGCAGATTCGCGTCCTCATCCAGCGAAAAATCCGGGCAGAGCGCCGCCGTCAAACGGCTGATTTCCGGCTGATTCGCCGCCTTCCGCGCCTGCTCCGCCCACATCCGCGCATACCACTTTCGCGCCTTTTGCAGCTGCTGACGCGCTTGATTCGCCCCCTGCTGATGCAGAAATTCATCCGCAAAGGCAAACACCTGCGCAATATCGGCGTAATTTTTGCGGAATTTCGCCGGATTTCCCGCCGCCCCCGTCGAGGACGACGGATGTTCACAGTAGAACACGCCGTCGCCGCGGTGCCGCCCGAAACCCTGCGCAAAGAAATACAGCACGACGGAAAACGCAATGTCCTCCGTCATCACAATGTGCTTTTTCGCCAGCGGCGCGTAGTGGGGCGCGCACCGCAGCCACAAATCGCGCCGAATCACCTTGTTCCAAATGGTGTGGAAGCTATAGCACGTCATCGCCTGCTGGAAGAACGCATCCCGCACCGCATCGCCGCGCAGCTCGTCCTCCAGCACACAGTCCGCATGAACCGGGCGCACGAAGCGGTCTCCATTTTCGCGCTGCCAGACCGTGTCGCCCATCACGAGGTCGAAGTCGTTTTCTTCCGCCAATGCGACGGCGGCACGGTAAAAATCCACCGACACAAAATCGTCGCTGTCCAGAAAAGCGAGGTACTTGCCCGTCGCCGCATCCGCGCCGGTCATCCGCGCCGCGAAAAGTCCGCGGTTCTGCGAATGCGTCAGCACCCGAAAGCGGCTGTCGCGCCGGGCATACTCCGCCAGCACCGCGCCCGCGCCATCCGGCGAGGCATCATCCACCAGCAGGAACTCTGCGTCCCGCAGCGACTGCGTGCGCAGCGACTCCAGACACGCGGGCAAATCCCGCTTCGTCCCATACACCGGAACGACCACAGACAGCGTTGCAGCCACCGCGCTTCTCCTTTCTGCCCATCCGAAAACGAGTGATACTTGCCGATTTTGACATGTACATTCTACCATATTCCCGCCCGATTGGCAAGCCTTTCGGGGGATTTTTGCACGCCCCAAAAAAACGCGGTCAGACAGCTTGTTTCGCCATCTGACCGCAGGATGCCCTATTTTGCGGATAATCCGCTTACCAAGTAATATCCTCGCCCGTCAGTGCCTTCCATGCCTTGCGGATATCCTTCTGATGGCGCACGCCGTTCTTCGGGTCGAGCTTCGCGGTTTCCTCCATCGTGCGCGGGAAATGGACGCACAAATGCCCGTCGAAGTCGTTATCCTTGATGCTGCCGGACAGGTGGGGCATACAGTGCATGGAGGCCAGCACCCATGTGCCGCTGGGCAGCAGGACATACACCGGCTTCTCGTCCCACGAGAACTTGCCGCCCCACGCCGCCTTCATAATCGCGGTATCCTGCGCCGTCAGCGGCTCAGAGTCCGCATGGCGACCCAAGGAATAGAAGCGCAGGCGGAAGGAGGAACCGCTGCTCGGCTCATAGACCAGCACCGTCTGCCCGCTCTTGATGGTCGGCTTGATTTCCGTGTACCACATCTGCAGCTTAATCTGGCTCTTTGCCGGGCCATTGCCGAAGGACGCGCCGCTGTTGCCCGTGCCGCCGTTTTTATTTTCGTCCGGCAGCGCGGTATCGCCGGTCACGCAGTCGCCCGTGTACAGCTTCGTCTGCGTGTTCACGCCCGCGATGCCGTCCGGGGCAAGCCCGTTGCGCTTCTGGAACGCCAGCACCGCCGCGCGGGTCGTCTCGTCATAAGTGCCGTTGATGGTCACGGTATAGCGCAGGTTGCTCAGCGCCTGCTGGAGGCGCAGCACCGCGTCGCCCGTCGCGCCGACTTTCAGGTTGGTGTACACCGTCGGCGTGGTGGAATCAACCTGCTTGCCTTCCGCCGTAATCGCGTTGACGGAGTAGAGGATGGTGTACGTCGCCGTATCGCCGTTGCCGGAGCCGGTCAAGCCGTTGCGCAGCTGGAACGCGCGCATGGCAGCGACCGTGTTCGCGCCGTACTTGCCGTCCACCTTGTCCGTCAGGTAGCCCAAATCCTTCAAGCGCTGCTGGACGCTCTTCACGTCGTCGCCCGTGCAGCCGGAATAGAGCAGGCGGGTCGGGCGCGTCACGCCCGTGGTCGGGGTGGACGTCGGCGTGCTGATGGCAGAAAGCGCATCCGAAGAATACAGCTTCTTGTAGGTGCGCTTGCCCGCCACACCGTCCGCGCTCAAATTGTTGCGCAGCTGGAACGACGCAACCGCCGCCATCGTGCCCGTGCCGTAGTTGCCATCCACCGTGCCCGTGTAGTAGCCCAGCGCCTTCAAGCGGCTCTGCACGCTCTTCACGTCATCGCCGGACGAACCTTCGCGGAGGGTGCGCGTGGGCACGATGCCGAAGGACTGCGTGGGGGTCGGCGTGGGCGTGGCAGCCGACGGATCAGCCGCAACCGCATTGCTCGAATAGAGGATTTTGACCGTGTTCGCGCCGACTTTGCCGTCCGCCGTCAAGCCGTTGCGCGCTTGGAACGCCTGAACCGCCGCCACCGTCGCCGCGCCATAAATGCCATCCAGCGCGCCGGAGTAGTAGCCGAACTTGTCCAGTCGGCTCTGCACACTCTTCACGTCGTCGCCGGACATGCCGGGGCGCAGAATGCGCGTGGGTGCGCTTTCATCCACCGGCTTGGGAGAGGGCGTGACGGAGCTGCCCGCGTCAATCGCGGTGCTGCTGTACAGCGCCTTGACCGTGTCCTCGCCGCAGATGCCGTCGGACGTAAGCCCGTTGCGCGTCTGGAAGCGGCGAATCGCGCTTTCCGTCGCCGTGCCGTACACGCCGTCCGCCTTGCCCGTCAGGTAGCCCAGCGCAATCAGCTTCTTCTGCACGCTCTTCACGTCGTCGCCCTTCATGCCCAGCGTCAGCTTGCGCTCGCCCACGCCGTCGGGCTGCGACGTTTCCTTCGCGCCAATCGCGCCTTCGGAGAAGAGGCGCTTGCGGGTGTTTGTGCCCAGCACGCCGTCAGCGGACAAGCCGTTTTTCTTCTGGAAGGCAAGAACCGCCGCCTTCGTCGCCGCGCCGTACTGCCCGTCGGAGATGCCGGTCAGGTAGCCCAGCGCCGCCAGACGGTCCTGCGTGTACAGCACATCCTGCCCGCCCATGCCCTCGCGGAGCGTGCGGGTCGGGACGCCGTAGGCGATGTTGTCCAAATCCGCGGTGGGCTTGGGCGTAATCATCGGCTGGGTGACGTTGCCATTGCTGTCGAAGTAGCTTTCCAGCTTGACGAGCGTGTTCTTGCCCGCCTTGCCATCCACCGTCAGCCCGGTCGCCTTCTGGAACGCCATGACCGCCTCGAACGTGGACTGTCCGAACACGCCGTCCACCTTGGAGATGGTGAAGCCCAAATCCTTCAGCGCCTGCTGAAGCACCCGCACGCGTGAGCCGCTGGACGTGTACTGCAATTTGCTGTAATCGCCCTTAAACAGCCCCGTCGCGGTCGAAGAGGAGGACGACGAATTGCCGTCAATGTCAATACCCGTCTGCTTTTCCAGCAGAGCAATCGTCGCGGAACCGGCGATACCGTCCACCGTCAGGCTGTTCGCCTGCTGGAACGCGGTCACCGCCGCCTTCGTGCCGCTGCCGAAGCTGCCGTCCACCGTGCCGGAGTAGTAGCCCAATTGCGTCAAGGCCTGCTGCAAGCGGCGCACATTGTCGCTCTTGTCGTTCTTCTGCAGCTTCAAGGCTGCCGCGCTGCTTGTGATGACCAGCGTCAGCATCAGCACCAGCGCCAGCACACGCACGATGCTCTTTTTCATAGCATTCCCCTCCAAATAATCCGGGAAGCTCTGATGAAATGAGGTAGTCAGATGGCGGAAAAGACATTCGCCAGATGGCTGCCGAATGAATCAGAGATTCCCACAGGTACTGTGGCTATTGTATCAGAAAATCACGCAATTGTAAAGAACTATTACGCATTTGTTACAAGTTGAACTTCTCCAGCAATTCCATCGGGTGGGCAATCAGCACCTTCGCGCCATTGTCCAGCAGCTCCTGCGCCGTGCGGAAGCCCCACAGCACGCCCACTGGATTCATGCCCGCGCTGCACGCACAGGTCATATCCACCTTCGTGTCGCCCAGATAGAGGAAATCCGCCGTGGCAATGCCGAGCTGCTCCGCCACCAGCAGCGCGCCCGCCTTGTCCGGCTTCACCGGCACGCCCTCCACCTGACCGCGCACGACGCTGAACGGTACATCCGGGAAGAAGTGGCTGATGACGTTCTTCGTATCCGCGTCGGGCTTATTGGAGAGCACCGCCAGCTTCAAACCGCGCTCCGCCAAGGCGTGCAGCAGCTCCGGAATGCCGTCGTAGGGCTGCGTTTTCACCTGCGTATGCTTCTCATAGTACGCCTGATACTCCGCCTGCACCGCGTCCGCCAAGTCCTGCCGGTCGCGAACCGCCCGCTGCGCCAGAATCTTCGCGCCGTTGCCGACGAGGTAGCAGTATTCCTTCGTCTCCCAGCCGGGCAGCCCGTGCAGGCGCAAGGCACGGTTCATCGCCGTGGCAATGTCGTCAATCGTGTTCGTCAGCGTACCGTCCAAATCAAACAAAACCGCCTGAATCATCAAAAAAATCTCCTTTATGGGATGAATGGATTTCGCGCCGTGCTGCCATGCTATCGTGTGTTTCTAAATTCGCCCGGCAGCATTTTCAGCATCTTTTCTTGCACTTCCGCGTCTTCAAACCTCGATTTACCGCCAGTAAACCTTCGGTTTTCATCCTTGAATTGCAAGAAAATCTGCTTGAAACTGCACCGGTCTCATTTTAGAAACACACGTTAGACAGAAAGGAGCGATGAACATGGACAAAAAACGCAAGGATTCCGTCATTCGCGCAACCGTTGACCGTGCCGCCCTGCTGCGCGGGGTGCTGATGCTGACGGCGCTCGCCCTGCTGATCTGCTTCGGCTTGAAGCCCAGCCGCGCCGCCGCGCCCGACGCCGAGGACGGCGCACTGACCGCCTCCGACGCCTCCGCCCGCCTGAGCGCCGAGTGTGAGCTGCTCCAGCGCGTCACCTTTTCCCCCTGCGGGCACGAAATGACGCGCCGCCAGCGCCTGCCGGCCGAACTTGCCGGCATGACGAAGGACGAACTCGCCGCGAAGTACGACCAGTGGGTCATCACGTCGTTTTCACCCGCGCAGGTGAGCATGGAGCGCGCGCTTGCCCTCTACTGCCCGGAGCATGTTGTGCTGATGCCGGACGAAAGCGGGCAGCTGTGCATCTTCCGCAACCGCTACGGCGACGCGCTGGCGCTGGTGCGCGAACTCGGCGTGCCGCTGAGCGACTTGCCGGACGATGTGCAGGAGGATGTGCGCGCGGGCATGGGCTTTGACGACGAGGTCACGCTGGAGAAGTGGCTGGAAAGCGTGCAGTCGTAAATCCCCCACCCCATTGTACGCCGATTCGTGCCGCTTGTCCAGCGGATTTCGCGGTTTTGTTTGCTTCCAGCGAAGAAGTATGCTATAATGATAGCGAACTTTCGCGATAGAGGTGAGCGCATGGCACGAATCGGCATCATGACCTTCCTGCACAATGACAACTACGGGTCGATTCTTCAGGCGTGGGCGCTGCAAAACGCCGTCCGTTCCTTGGGGTACGACGCGGAGCATATCGACTATGTTCCCTCGCAGACGGAAAAGATGAAGAACCTGCTGTGCAGCGGCAATTCGCCCCGCCTGATTTTGGACGGCATGAAAAAGCGCAGCGCGGCGCGCGGGCTGAACGAGGGCTTTGATGAGTTCCGGCAGACGCAGATGATTTTGTCGCCCATCTGCCGCGACCAGAGCGCGCTGGCGCATCAGGCGCTGTCATACGACGCGCTGATTTGCGGGTCAGACCAGATTTGGTCGCCGACGTGGCTCAATCCGGCGTATTTCCTGAATTTCACGAAGAAGCCGAAAGTCGCCTACGCGCCGTCGCTGGGCGTATCGACGATGACGGACAGCGCGAAAGGGCGCAAAATCGCCGCATTGACAAAAGGGTTCGCCGCCATCTCCGTCCGGGAGGAAGAGGGCGCGGCGCTCCTTAAAGCGCTCATCGGCGAAAAACCCGCCGTCATGCCCGACCCCGTGATGCTCCTGCCGCGCGAAAAGTGGCTGGAACTCATCGGCGGCGACATCCCGATGGGCAATGATATTCTGTGCTTCTTCCTGGCGGACAATCCCGCGTACTGGACGCAGGTGGAGCAGATTCGGCAGAAAACAGGTCTGGGCGTGCGCGTCATTCCGCGGACGGAATCAGCCCTCCAGTCCGCGTATCCGCTGGCAAAGGGCGTGACCCCCGCGCAGTGGCTTTCTCTGATTGCGGGCGCGAGCATGGTGCTGACGGACAGCTTCCACGCCGCCGCGTTTTCCCTCCTGCTGCACACGCCCTGCACGATTCTCCGCCGCTACCGCGAGGACGACCCCGAAAGCCGCAACAGCCGCGTTGACCAGCTGCTGCGCACGCTGCAAGTCGCCGACCCCACACATCCGGATTTTTCCGTGGTGGACGAGCAGCTTTCCATCCAGCGGCAGCGGGGTTTGGACTTCCTGCAATCCGCCATCAGTCAAGCAGTGTCGCAAGCGATTCCGGCAAAGGCGAGGTAAGCGACAGCCAATCCCCCGTCATCGGGTGATGGAGCGTCAAGGCGCTGGCGTGCAGCGCGAACCGCCCCGGCAATTGCGGAATTTCCGTGCCGTAGAGGAAATCCCCAACGACCGGGCAGCCGATAGACGCCATGTGTACGCGGATTTGGTGCGTGCGCCCGGTTTCAAGCACCAATTCCACCAGCGTGCGCGTTTTCCCGCGTTTCAGCACGCGATAGTGCGTCACCGACGGCTTGCCGGATGCGGTCACGATACGGCGGATGCTGGCAGCGTCCTCCTTGCCGATGGGCGCGTCAATCACGCCGCAGTCGTCATCCGGGCATCCCTCCACCACCGCCTGATACGTCCGGATGAACTCCGGCGTATGCAGAAGTGCCTGCAAGCGGTGCTGAATATGCGCGTCCTTGGCGACAATCATCAGCCCGCTTGTGCCCTTATCCAGCCGATTCACCGGACGGTAGACGAAATCCGCCGGACAGCGCAAATGGGCGTACAGCGCATTTTCAAGCGTGTCGTCCGGGTGCAGGGCGCTGGACTGGCTCGCCAGCGGGGCGGGTTTGTCAATCACAAACAGCCAGTCATCCTCATGCGCAATGGTCAGCGGCAGGTCATACGGCTTGACCGCGTACGCCGGCACGTTCTCACGGAAGCGGATTGCCACCACCTGCCCGGCGCGCACAAACGCATCCACCGGGGTCACGTCGCCGTCCACCGTGATGCCGCCGTTCCACTTGGCGGACTTCATCGCCGTGTAGCTCACGCCCATCACGCGGCGCAGTACATCGCGCAGGCGCATTCCGTCCTGCTCCGGCAAAACCATATATTCCAACAAAAGCACCTCTTTTCAGGAGATGAAACCAATGAATGATATTCTTGCAATCCTCTCCGGCGGCGATTATGTCTCCGGCGAAAAAATCAGTCAGGAACTGGGCATCAGCCGCGCCGCCGTGTGGAAGCGCATTGCCCAGCTGCGCGAAGAGGGCTGGCAGATTGAAGCCGCCGGCCGCCGCGGCTACCGCCTCATCCCCGGCGACAGCCTCGACCCCATTTTCTGGGTGAATCAGCTGACGACCAAGTACATCGGGCGCAGCATCAACCACTACGAGCACACCATCACGTCCTCCAACACGCTGGTGAAGCAGATGGCGGTGCAGGGTGCGCCGAGCGGCAGCCTGTGCCTGTGCGAATGCCAGACAGCGGGCAAAGGGCGGCTGGGGCGCACATGGTCAGCCCCCGCGGGACAGGCGATCCTGATGAGCGTCCTCCTGCGGCCGAAGCTCCCGCCGAAAAACGCGCCGCTGATTACCCTCGCGACCGCGATGGCGATGGCGCACGCCGTCCGCGAAGTGACGGGCATTGACGCGCAGATTAAGTGGCCCAACGACCTGGTGTTCTCCGGCAAAAAGCTGTGCGGCATTTTGCTGGAAATCAGCGCCGACCTCGACCAGATTGAGTACGTTGTCGTCGGCACGGGGCTGAACGTGCTGCGCGGGGCATATCCGCCGGAGCTGTCTGACCGCGCCGCCGCCTTGGAGGAATTCGCCAATCCGCCCGTGCGCCGGGAGATTGTCGTGCACTACCTGAAGGCGCTGGAGGACAACATGACGCTGCTGGAGGAGCACGGCTTCCCCGGCATACAGGAAGCGTACCGCCGCCACTGCTGCACGCTGGGCAGCCGGGTGCACGTCATCGGCACGGAAATCGACTTCATCGGCACGGCGGAGGATATTGACGAAACGGGCGCGCTGCTGGTGCGCGACGAAAGCGGCGTATTGCAGCGCGTGCTGTCCGGCGACGTATCCGTGCGCGGGGTCATGGGCTATGTCTGAGCTGCGCGGCATCGGGCTGGATATCTGCGGCATTGCGCGGATGGCACAGCAGCTTGACAACACGCATTTCCTCCAGCGCATCCTGACGAAAGAGGAAATCGCGTACCTGCGCAGCCGCGGCGCGTCGGCGGCGGACACGCTGGCGGGGCTGTACGCGGCGAAGGAAGCCGTTGTCAAAGCGCTCGGCTGCGGCATTGCCTTTCCGCTGACGGAGATTGCCATCTCGCACACGGCGCAGGGGCAGCCGACGGCGGTGCTCTCCGGCGGCGCGGCATTGCGCTATCCGGGACATCTGCTGCTGACGATTACGCACGACGCGGGCGTCGCGGCGGCATCCGCACTCTATTTAGAATGAAGGAAAGCCTGCTCATGCGGTGATTGGCGTGGGCAGGCGGTTTTTTATCTTGGTGGAAAAAGCAGCTTGGGGGCGCGTCTGCGGACGCGCAAAGTTACTGCGCAGGGACGCTTCGCTGCCTGCGACCAAGTTGCCATACTACACTTTTCTCTTGGAGTAGATTTAACGGTGTAACAGTTGGGGCGTTGCCCCAAACCCCACCAGAGGCTCTGCCTCTGGACTCCGCAAGGGGGATCCCCCCTTGACCCCTTCGCGCGATTGAGTTCGTCGCGCTTTCATGCTTCTTCCGCGTGCAGCTTTTTGGCGCTTCGCTTAAGCGATTATTTGTCCGCCTTCAGCCAGCTTTCCCAAATGTCGGGCTGGTAGCCGATGGTGCATTTTTGTCCGCTGCGGACGATGGGGGATTTCAGCAGCCACGGGTTTTCCTGAATCGCGGTCATAATCACGCTGTCAATGTTGCAGTAGCACGCGGGATGCTCCTTCGCGCGCTTGTCCTCGCGGTCAAGAAGCCCCTGCATCCCCACGTCCTTCGCCATCGTCTGCAATTCGCGCTCGCCCAGCTTGTGCTTCTTCAAATCCATCACCTGCACCTGCACGCGGCGCTCCTTGAAGAAGCGCTCCGCCTTCTGCGCATCGAAATTCTTCTTGCTGATATACAGCTGAATCACGCCTTGTTCCTCCTTACGTCGTCGCCCAAGAATTGCAGCAGCATACACTGCTTTCCATCCATCAGGCGGGATGTGATGCGCTCGGTGTAGCGGCGGCGCAGCTCCTCCACGTTCAAATTGGTGCTGATGACCGTGCCTTTGCCGCGCAGCTGCCGCTCGTTGATGAGGTTGAACCACTGCACGATGGTGATGTTCTCCATCAGCGGTTCAACGCCCATGTCGTCAATCATCAGCACGTCGGTATCCATCAGCGTGTCCATTTCCTCCTGCTTGCCGGAGAAGTACGCGCGGCGGGCGACGTCCAGGAAGCGGTAGGCGCTGATCATCATCACGTTGAAGCCGCGCTCCAGCAATCGCTTCGCGATGGCGTGCATCAGGTACGTTTTGCCCAGACCGCTCTGCCCCATCAGCAGCAGATCCATCGTCGCGGCGTTGGGGTACTTTTCGGCGTACTGTTCGCATTGGTGGCGCAGCATGTCCATCAATTGCCGCTGGCTGTACTTTTTGCCCGGCAGCGGCTGGTCGGAGAACACATTCGGGTCAAACGCGGCGAACGACTGCTCCGCCTTTTCGCCCAAGCCGACCTCGCGGTACAGCCGCGCATAGAACGCACTGCGCAGGCACGGGCACATTTCGCGAATCGGCTCGCCGACGTAGCCCGTGTCGCGGCACTGCTTGCAGCGGTAGACGGGGTCAAGATAATCCGCCGGGAAGCCGCTTTGGCGGAGCAAATCGGCGATGCGCTTGTTCATCACGTCCATGCGGGCGGGCAGGTCATCCGCCGCCGCTTTGCCGTTCAGGATGCCGCGCACGCCGCCGAAAATCAGGTTCTGCCGCTCGGCGAGGTACTGCCCAATCTCCGGGCAGCGGGTGATAACCTCCTGCCGCCGCCGAAGCTCCTCCTGCGAATTTTTGAGGCGCTGCTGCTCGTACTCCTGCTGCAGCGCCTGCATGATTTCCTTACGCATGGCTTTCCTCCCACTCCTGCATCATGGCGTCCATAGCATCCTGCGTCGGCGTGTAGGTGCGCTGGGTGTACTGCTGCTCCCCGACGACCTTCGGCGCGCGCGCGGCGGGTGCGGTGGATTGGCTCGGCTGCTGCTCGAAGCGTTCGCGCTCCGCCTTTGCCGCCTCCATCGTCGCGATGCCTTTTTCCCGGAAAACTTTCAACATCTTGTTGAGGTATGCCATCGGTGATTTCTTCCCTGCCGCCCACGGCGCGCAGCCCAGCACAAACATCTGCGCGAACCGCCATTCCTCCGTCCACTGCTTCACAAGGGCGCGGTCGGCGGCGTTCGGCTTCGTCTTTTCGTCCAGCTGCATCGCCTGATACAGCACAATCAGGAACTCGTTCTGCTCGTCAATCTGCCGCATGTACGCGTCAATTTCCGGCAGCGTGCGCAGGCTGCGGTTCTGCCATGCCATCAGCGTCTGCATCACGTCCTGCAGCGTCGTCATGCCCCATTTGGCGCACTGCTGCGCCGCCAGCAGAATCACCGGGTCAGGGTACATGGTCTGGAAGCTCTTGTACGTCGCTTTCGTCGTGTCGTTGATGGTAATGCTGTAATTGCCCAGCGCGCGCAGGAATTGCTTGATAGGCTCGTTTTCCTTCCGGCTGCCTTCGATATCGCCCGACACATCCTGCTCCGTGCGCACATTCCCCTGCTCGTGCAGCCGCTTCAAAATCCCGTCCAGATACGCAAACGACGGGTTGCTGCTCTTGATGGTTTCATCCACCGCGCGCAGGATTGCATCCGGCGTGAACTGCCAGTCCACCAGCCACTTGCTGTACATCGTCTGTTCCGGCTCGGTCGGGTAGCGGCGCAGGCCCAGCTTCTCCAGCACCTTCTTGCTGCCGCTCCAAACGGTCTGGTCGCGCCGGAAAATCTCCTGCGCCTCCTCCACCGTCTGCACCTTTTCGTCCGCCAGCCGCATCGCCATCTGTTCGGCTTTTTTCATGCTCACGTTCTTGCCGTGCTTCTGCACCATGTGGCGCATCATGGCAATCACCACGTCCGGCGGCAGGCGCATCTGCTCCACCCACTCGTAGCATTGGCTGACGTCCTTGCCATGCAGGCGGCGGTCGTTGTCGAACACGCCGTAGATGGCTTCCGCGAATTGCTCGTATGCTGGGTCAATCTGCGCCTGTGCGCCCGTCATCATCACCTGATAGATGTTCTGATAGCGGTACTGCGGTGGATTATCCGCCACGCGCTGCACCAGCCCCTTGCGCTCCCAGTAGCGGTATGCCGCGCGAATATCATCCTCCGTCATGTTCAGCTCCCGCGCCATTTGCTGCAAATCGCTGATGGCCTCGTCAAGATAGCACGACACCAAGCCGAAGAGGTACACGCGCACCGCGTCCCCCGACGCTTCGGGCAGATAATTAAGGATGAACTGGTTGGGCAGCGGCGTTACGTCAAACAGCGCCGCCTGCTCGTCAAAGGAAAACATCGCCATGCAAGCCGACCTCCGTACCATCTTCCGACAGGTTTCCCTCCTATTATACCATGCTTGCTTCAAGCCGTCAAATGTGGTATAATGGAATTTGTTCATGCGGATTTCTGCATAAAAAGGGAACGGATATACATCATCAGGAGGATTCTCACCTATGGGGCGTACAGTAGTCATTGCGGAAAAGCCGAGCGTGGGGCGCGATATTGCCCGCGTGCTTGGCTGCCAGAGCAGCGGGCGCGGCTGCCTGACGGGCGGCGACTGGGTCGTGACGTGGGCGGTCGGGCATCTGGTGACGCTGGTTGAGCCGGACGAGCTCGATGAAAAGTACAAGCGCTGGTCGTTTGATACGCTGCCGATTCTGCCCGCCGAAATCCCCTTGAAAGTCATTGCCAGCAGCCGCGATCAGTTCGCCGTCGTCCGCAATCTCATCAACGCGCCGGAAACCGACCGGCTCATCTGCGCAACCGACGCGGGGCGCGAGGGTGAGCTGATTTTCCGCTACATCTACGAAAAAGCGGGCTGCAAGAAGCCTTTCGACCGCCTGTGGATTTCCTCCATGACGGACGAGGCGATTCAGGAGGGCTTCCGCGCCATCCGCAGCGGCAGCGACTACGACGGCTTGTACCGAAGCGCGCAGTGCCGTTCACAGGCGGATTGGCTTGTGGGCATGAACGCCAGCCGCGCTTTTACCCTGCGCTATGACGCGCTGCTGTCCGTCGGGCGCGTGCAGACCCCGACGCTTGCGATTCTGGTCAAGCGGCGGAAGGAAATCGAGGACTTCAAGCCGGAAGAATACGCGACCGTCACGGCGGATTTCGGCGACTACCGCGGCATGTACTTCCGCGAGGGCTTGGAGCCGGACACGCACATCCCCAAAATCGACGACGCGAAAGCCCTCGCCGCGCAAATCAAGAATCAATCCGCCACAGTGATAAGCGCCGAAACCACCCGCCGCCGCGACCTGCCGCCCCAGCTCTACGACCTGACCAGCCTCCAGCGCGACGCGAACCGCCTGCTCGGCTTCACCGCCGACAAGACGCTCAAGCTCGCCCAGTCCCTCTACGAAACGCGCAAAGCCCTCACCTACCCGCGCACGGACAGCCGCTATCTGCCGCCGGACATGATTCCGCGCGTTGTGCAGACGATGAAGGTGCTGCCGGAAAGCTATCAGGCGCTTGTGCCGGGCGCGCTGCCGGATGGGAAGCTGCCCGTCAGCAAGCGCACGATTGACGAAACGAAGGTCACCGACCACCACGCGATTCTGCCCACGCCGAAGCGAATCAATCTGGACAGCTTGCCCGAAGATGAGCGGCAGCTGTACGATATGGTCGTCCGGCGGATGCTGACGGCGTTCTATCCCGCGTGCGAGTACGACGCGACGAAGGTCATCACCGGGGTCGGCGAGCACCAATTCCGCACGAACGGGCGCGTCGTGCTGCAAAACGGCTGGCGGGATGTGCCGCCGCTGGCGAGCGAAGAAAAAATCCGCCGATGCCGAGGAGGAAACCGCCCTGCCGCCGCTATCCCCCGGCGACACGCGCACCGTCCGCGCCGCCGAGGTCAAGAGCGACCAGACCAAGCCCCCGGCGCAGCACAACGACGCTTCCCTGCTCTCCGCGATGGAAACCGCCGGGCGCGAATCCACCGACGAGGAAATCGCGCGGCAGATGAAGGGCAGCGGCATCGGCACGCCCGCGACCCGCGCCGCTCTCATCGAGCGGCTGATTCAGGTCGGGTACGCCATCCGCAAGGGCAAGACGATTCTGGCGACGGACAAGGGCGTGCAGCTGATTCAAATTGTGCCGCAGGAGCTGTCCTCCCCCGAAATGACCGGGCGCTGGGAACTGGCACTCGACCAAATCACCGACGGCAAGCAGGACGCGGACAGGTTCATGGACAGCATCCGCAAATTCTCCACGTTTCTGGTTAATTTCGCCCGGAATAACCGCGCCGATGTCGTTTTCCCCGACGACGGGCATCGAAAAAAGCGCACGCAGTCATTCGTCACGCGCGGCACGAAAATTGACGGCTGCGTCTGCCCGGTCTGCCGGAAGGGCGGCGTGCTGGAAAGCCCGCAGGCGTTCTTCTGCTCCCGCGCGGCGGACGGCTGCCACTTCACCCTCTGGAAGGACTGCCTGACGCGCGGCGGCGGGCCGATGCTGACGGAAAAGCTGCTGCGCCTGCTGCTGGAAAAACAGGTTGTGCGCGGCTCAACGGGCGCAATCACGATGCTGGACGGCGCGATTTCGTTCTTCCCCAACGGGTCGGATCGCGCCAGCGCCTGCCGCCCGCTGACGTACGAGAAAAAGCGCCGCTGATGCGCCTTGCTTTTTTTCGCTAATGCGTGTACAATAGAGTGTGTTTCTAAAATGAGACCGGGCGAATTTAGAAACACACTCTAAGAAATGAAATGGAAACGCCGGTTTTTTCCCGGCAGAAAGAGGTCTTACAATGGCTGCAAAGCTCCGCAAGCGTGAGGAAATCCCCGCGCAGTACAAATGGGACTTGTCGCACATTTACCCTGATGATGCCGCGTGGGAGGCCGCCTTGGCGGATGTGCTTGCGTCCGCCAAGAAGTTCGCCGCGTGGGAGGGCAAAGTCGCCGAAAATCCCCGTCAGGCCATTCGCGAGTATTTCGACTTGAATCAGCAGGCTGAGCCCGTTTTCTCCTATGCGTTCCTGCGCGGCGAAACGGACAACGGCGACTCGGTTGCGCAAGGGCTTCGCGCGCGCGCGTCCCAGATGGGCGTGCAGCTGTCCACCGCGATGTCCTTCTTTGAGCCGGAGCTGCTCTCGCTGGATGATGCGCTGCTGGCGGAAATCGCCGCTGATCCGGCAATGGCGGATTATGACGCGTTCCTGCGCAACCTGATTCGCCAGAAGCCGCACACGCTGCCCGCCGAGCAGGAGAAGCTGCTCGCCATGATGGGGCAGGTCGCCCAGGCGCCGAACCACATCTTCGGGATGCTGACCGACGTGGATATGTCCTTCCCGCCCGTGCAGATGCCCGACGGCACGACTGCTGAGCTGACTGAAGGCACATATTCCCAGTTTATCCGCTCTGACAGCCGCGACGTGCGCAAATCGGCGTTCGACGGCATCATGAACACCTACGGCAGTTTCGGCAGCACCATCGCCGCAACGTACAACGGCAGCGTGCAGAACGACGTGTTCCAGGCGCGCGCCCGCCATTACGCCACCGCCCGCGATGCCCGCATGGAACCGCTGGAAATCCCCACGAGCGTCTACGACAACCTCATCAGCGAAGTGCACGCGGCGATTCCGGTGCTGAATGAGTATCTGGCGCTGCGCAAAGCGCTGATGGGGCTGGATGAATTGCACATGTACGACCTCTACACGCCGATGGTCAAGGATTTCCACATGGAGCTGAGCTACGACAAGGCGTTTGACCTTGTGCTGGAAGGCCTGAAGCCCATGGGCGAGGACTATCTGGCCAAGCTGCGCGAAGCCCGCGTCGGCGGCTGGATTGACGTGTACCCCTCCAAGGGCAAGTCCTCCGGCGCGTTCTCCTCCGGCAACCTGCGCGACGTGCACCCCTATGTGCTGCTGAACCACAACGACAATTTGTCGGACACGTTCACCATCGCGCACGAGTTGGGGCACTCCATGCACTCCTTCTACTCCAACACCAACCAGCCCGCGCCCAAGAGCGATTACAGCCTGTTCGTGGCGGAAGTTGCGTCCACCTGCAACGAGGCGACGATGATGCGCCACCTGCTCAAGACGTTCGCGGACGACAAGAAGGCGCTGGCGTACCTGCTGAACCACTTCCTGGAGCAGTTCCGCACGACCGTGTTCCGTCAGACGATGTTCGCGGAGTTTGAGCTGATTGCCCACACGATGGCGGAGCAGGGGCAGCCGCTGACCCGTGAGAGCCTGTCCAAGGCGTACTACGAATTAAACCAGAAGTATTACGGCGCGGTCTGCACGGTGGATGAGAACATCGCCAACGAGTGGATGCGCATCCCGCATTTCTATCGTTCCTACTACGTCTATGTGTACGCGACGGGCTTGTGCGCGGCGGTTTCGCTCAGCGACAAGATTCTGTCCGAAGGCGAAAGCGCCGTCCGCGACTACCGCAAGTTCCTGTCCGCGGGCTGCGCCGTGCCGCCGATTGACGCTTTGAAGCTGGCGGGCATCGACATGAGCAGCCCCGAACCCATCCGCCGTGCGCTGGGCGTTTTCAAGGACACGCTGGCGCAGTTCAGGGCGGTTATAATGGCGTAATACGATTTTTAGCTTCGCCTGAGCAATCTGCTTGCACCTTTTCCGCTCTGGCGTCCGGTCATTCCATTTAGCGTAGTGCCACTACGCTGCATTTCATTCCCGTTAGCCAGAACGAAAAATGTGCGGCGCATCTTTGCTCATTCTTAGCTAAAAATCGTATAAACAGGAGGTTCATTTTCCATGATGCACGGTTACGACAAGGATGCGGCGGTCGCGTTCATCACCCGCTGCATCCGCAAGGCGGATCACCCGGAGCTGGCGGAGGACATTCCCGCGCTCGTGCCGCAGATGATTGACGCGGACATGGCGTACATGCACGAAGCGGGCGTTTTGGACGACGACGGCTACGCGGGCGACGCGTACTACGAGGACGACGAAGCGATTGAGTACATTGTCGAATCGCTGGCGGCAAAGAATGCGCTCGACCCCGAACAGGCGGTCAAGCTCGCCGCGCTGGTGGACGACTACCTCGATGCCCAGCAGATGTTTTTGGAATCGCAGGGTATGGTGGAGTACGACTGATTTTTATTGGATGCAAACGGGGCGCACTGTGATTGGCAGTGCGCCCCATTCTTCTGTGCTATTTAAATTGCGCTCATCGTTATTTTTCGACAGTTATCGGGCAATCTTCAATATGTCTATTCAGTGTTTTTTCGCTGATATGCGAGTAGATAGCATAGTCAAGTAAATCTTTCTCGTAGATAACCTCCGCTACTCTCACGAAGTCTGAAATCTCATCAGCAGCAGGTTCGATTATTTCCGATGAACCATCATCGAAGTAAATTTTGAATGCGAGTTCTTGTGCTTTCCCTATAACACTCAATACTTCTGCATCTGCCTTAGTCAAAAGTCTCGCTGATCTTCCGGGAAGAGCCTGAAGTCCAACCGTAATTCTTGCACTGTCCGCCAAAATTATAATCTCAGTAATATTTCCAATGCTCGATCCATCTTCCATTGCTGCTACTACCAGCAGTTGGACAGTTTGTGCAGCTTCTGTATCGCCATCTGCCATCAAACCAATAACCACGTAAGCACCATCATATTCTTTTACATACGAAGCCTGATAACTCCACGTTTTTTCAAACTTGTCATAGCTGTACCCGTCCAGCTTTTCCAGCACGGTATAGTCGAATTTCTGCTCTTCCGCCAATCCGATACATCCGCACATCATGACCACCAGCATTAGCACCGCCAGAAACCGTTTCATTCGTTTCTCCTCCTTTTTTCGGGTTCACCCCGTTGCAACTATTGTAACCTGTTTCAGGTTATAATAGAATATTACGCGAGGTGATGTTGATGCGGTATCGTCGATTGCGTGATTTGCGCGAAGACCACGATTTGAAGCAAATCAACGTCGCCTCTATGCTCAATATGTCACAAACTGGTTACAGCAAATACGAAACCGGCGAAAACGATATTCCGACGCACATTCTCATCCAGCTTGCAGATTTCTATCACGTCAGCATCGACTATCTGCTCAATCAAACCGATAATCCAGAACGAAATAAATGACGGTTCTCTTCCATCAGCGGAAAGAGCCGTCATTTTTCATTCCACGAAAAAGAGCGACCTGCTCTTTTCAGAACAAGCCGCTCGATATTTACACAACCGTCAAATTACGCGTGGGGGCCAGCTTCAACCAGCGCCTTGCCAGCGTCGTTGCCGGTGTACTTGACGAAGTTCTTCTCGAAGCGGGACGCCAGATCCTTCGCCTTGTTCTCCCATTCGGAAGCGTCGGCGTAGGTGTCGCGGGGGTCGAGAATCTTGGAGTCCACGCCCGGCAGTTCGGTCGGAACCTCAAAGTCGAAGTACGGAATCTTCTTGGTGGGCGCCTTCAGGATGTCGCCGGACAGAATCGCGTCGATGATGCCGCGGGTATCCTTGATGGTGATGCGCTTGCCAGTGCCGTTCCAGCCGGTGTTGACGAGGTACGCCTTCGCGCCGTTCGCCTTCATCTTCTTGACCAGCTCTTCGCCGTACTTGGTCGGGTGCAGTTCGAGGAACGCCTGACCGAAGCAAGCAGAGAAGGTGGGGGTCGGCTCGGTGATGCCGCGTTCCGTGCCAGCGAGCTTCGCGGTGAAGCCGGACAGGAAGTAGTACTGGGTCTGTTCGGGCGTCAGGATGGACACGGGCGGCAGCACGCCGAACGCATCAGCAGACAGGAAGATGACGTTCTTCGCGGCAGGCGCAGCGGACACCGGGCGCACGATGTTCTTGATGTGGTTGATCGGGTAGGACACGCGGGTGTTCTCGGTCACGGACTTGTCGGCGAAGTCGATCTTGCCGTCCTTGTCGAGCGTGACGTTCTCCAGCAGCGCGTTGCGCTTGATGGCGTTGTAGATGTCGGGCTCGGAGTCCTTGTCGAGGTTGATGACCTTGGCGTAGCAGCCGCCCTCGAAGTTAAACACGCCGTTGTCGTCCCAGCCGTGCTCGTCGTCGCCGATGAGAAGGCGCTTCGGGTCGGTGGAGAGGGTGGTCTTGCCGGTGCCGGACAGGCCGAAGAAGATGGCGGTGTTCTCGCCGTTCATGTCGGTGTTGGCGGAGCAGTGCATGGAAGCGATGCCCTTGAGCGGCAGATAGTAGTTCATCATGGAGAACATACCCTTCTTCATCTCGCCGCCGTACCAGGTGTTGATGATGACCTGCTCACGGCTGGTGATGTTGAAGGCGGCGCAGGTCTCGGAGTTGAGGCCCAGCTCTTTATAGTTCTCGACCTTGGCCTTGGACGCGTTGTAGACAACGAAGTCCGGCTCGAAGTTTGCAAGCTCCTCCTCGGTCGGGCGGATGAACATATTGGTGACGAAGTGTGCCTGCCATGCGACCTCCATGATGAAGCGGATGGCCATGCGGGTGTCCTTGTTGGCACCGCAGAATGCATCAACCACGAACAGACGCTTGTTGCACAGCTCTTTGACGGCGATCTCCTTGACGGTGCTCCAGACCTGCTCGCTCATGGGATGGTTGTCGTTCTTGTACGCGTCGGAGGTCCACCACACGGTGTCCTTGGAGTTCTCGTCGACGACGATATACTTGTCTTTGGGGGAGCGGCCGGTGTAGATGCCGGTCATGACGTTGACGGCACCCAGTTCACTGACCTGGCCGACCTCATAGCCTTCCAGACCGGGCTTCGTCTCTTCGGCGAAGAGCATCTCGTAGGAAGGATTGTGGACGATCTCGGTGGTGCCGGAGATGCCATACTTGCTCAAATTCAGTTCTGCCATCGTATATTAACCTCTTTCTAAAAAAATTAAAATTTCTGGCTGGTGAAGCATGTTTCCAGTTAGGCCATTGTTCACCAATTAGCAGTATATCACGGTTCGTCAAGAATATCCACAACAATTTTCTGCATTGCGCTTTTTTATTGATTTTGCCGGTTTTTTTCGCGAGTATTCGGCAAAATTGTCCCAGAACCGGTAAAAAGCACAAAAGCATGGAATGGAAAAAAGCATGAAAAACTAAAAAAATTCAGATGTCAACAGACACAAACGCCGGTGTGCCCGAAAATGGGGCACACCGGCGGGAAATGCGGGTCGTTATCGAAGCTCGGAAGCATCCGCTTCCTTCTTTCCGGCCAGCCGCTTCTGCAGCCAGTCTTTGCCGTCAACATAGCGGGAGACGATGAAGGAGACAACGTAATCGCCAGCAGAGTTGACCATCGTCGCGGGGGGATCGACCAGGTTGCCGAGCGCCAGCGCGATGGGGAAGGCGACGGCCAGATGATCCGGGAAGAAGATCGA
>ERZ831634.1475-NODE-1475-length-24340-cov-5.104303_pt1 | contig 24340 bp, 27 predicted proteins | sample MGYA00519953_ERZ831634 | MGnify/ENA primary metagenome ERZ831634 (study PRJEB31850, sample SAMEA3708718) | human gut metagenome | biome: human gut; feature: human-associated habitat; material: faeces | place: China | collected 2014 ... | reverse complement strand
CGGCTTTTATATGTCTTATCGTCATGAAGTGGATACACTTTATCTAATAGAAAAATACATATCAGAAAAAGAAATCTATGTACCAAAATGTGTAGGAGAAGAACTGGATTTCCAGAGAATATATAGTATGGATGATCTAAAAGAAGGGGCTTTTCATATTCTAGAACCTTCTACTAATGAACATATGGATGTTAAGGGTTTAGATGTGATTGCAGTACCATTGCTGATGTTTGATAAGAATCATAATCGTATCGGCTATGGTCGTGGGTTCTATGACCGCTGTTTAAAAAAGACGGATGCCTTAACTATCGGTCTAGCATTTGATTTTCAAGAAGTAGAAAATACCCATCCTCATCCACTTGATGTCCCACTTAATCACATAATTACACAAAAAGGTGTCTTCTAAGACACTTTTTTTATAGTAACAAAGGGATAAATTTGATATAATAGATATGATTATGAGGTGTTTTATATGGAAAAAAATGTTGTAAAGAATATTCTCGCAGACACTGATCTGCGTCAAAATCTAATAAAATTAAAAGGTTCAATGACAGCAAGTGATACATTAGAAGGTCCTATTGTAGAAAAACTATGTGACTGTTTAACTCATGAAGATCCTAAGGTAAGAAAGAATGCGGCACTATTATTAGGATATACAAAGAATTCTTTAATGGCATCTGTTCTTTTAGATGCTTATAAGAATGAAGAAAAGGATTTTGTAAAGGATGCCTATTTGAAAGGAATGAGTCATTATGACTGTAAACCTTATATTAAGGAATTACAGGAAATACAGAATGGACTCATGAATTCTGAAGTGGTAGACAGCAAGCATATAAAAGCACAATTAAAAGTATTAAATCCGATGATTCGTTCATATTCTTATCATAAGAAGAAGTCAATCCGATTATTGCATAAAGAAGTCGATGTTATTCTTACAACACTTCCTTATTATCAATATACACTTTTTGAACAGGTGAAGCATTTACGTTATAAACCAGTAGGACAGGGCGTATTAGTCCGTACAAAGGCTATTTATGACCTTCTAGGCTTACGTAATTATAGAGAAATGATTTTCCCATTATCAGGTTGTTCAGGACTTGCTCAGGATGGGCATTTAATTGGTAAACGTATTGCGCAAAGTAACTTGGTAGACGTACTACACCGTTTATATGATGCAGAAGGATGTTTCTATTATCGCTTGGTTGATCAAATGAGAGAAAAGAAATCAGCTGTTATCAATGATGTGGTTCAAGAACTCATTGAAGAGATGCCTTCACATCTTCAGAATGTAACATCTGATTATGATATTGAATTATTAATCAGAGAATTAAAGCCTGGAACAGTGAATGTTTATTTGAAGTTGAGTTCATTAGACAATCCACGCTTTAACTATAGACGTGAAATCATATCTAACTCAATGCAGCCTTATGTAGCAGCAACACTTATGGAAGTGGCTAAACCTTATATGAGCATGCATTCTCGTGTATTAGATCCATTCTGTGGTAGTGGTGTTACACTTATTGAAAGATGTATGGCTAAACCAGTTAAGTTTGCGATGGGATTAGATATTTACGGAGAAGGCTTAGAAGCAGCTAAGAAGAATGCGATTGCAGCTAATCAGCCAATTCACTTTGTAAATAAAGATGCCAACCGTTTTGTGAATAATGAAATGTTTGATGAAATCTTTACTGATATGCCTACCTATGCACAGATGAAAGATACACGTGCTTTAAAGAATATCTATGATAACTTCTTTAAACGTATCCACAGACACGTTTTACCGGAAGGGTATGTATTTATCTATACAACTGAAATATCTCTTGTAGAGAAGAATTTAAGACTTAATTCAGACTATCTTACACTCATAGAACATTATGATGTACCTAGAGGTAAGACAATGGCTTATTTCTTCATTATTCAGGTAAATAAATAGAGGCCCCCCCCATTAGAGGACCTCTTTTTCTATCTGAATAAATAACGATAACCTTCCCAGAACCACTGCTTTACAGTTTCTGGATTATCTAAATAAAAACGTATACCAAACGCAAGTGCTACTAATATAATGACAAGTAATACTAATAATACGAAAGTCTTAATAAAAGTCATCACAGGATGTGATTTCTCTTTATACTTTACCTTCGTTTTAGTACGTTTAGGTAAAGAATGTGATCTTTTATGTTTCACTTTAGTCTTAACAACTTCTTTTACTTCTGGCTCTTTCTCTTCCTGTTGAATAGAATTCTCTCTTTTAGTATCTTTAATAGAGTCATCTTCATCATCAAATGTGAATTTTTGCATACTATCACCTCTGTTTTTAATGAATATAGCCTCTATTAGAGTATTTGTCAAATAAAAAAATGCTCTCATGACGCAATAAAAGCTCTTGAATAAGGAAAGCAAATGTATGTGTCATTGAGAGCGGCCTTAAACAAGAGCCTTTAAATATACCTATTTCTAGGTACAGTTAAATTGTAATCGTTCTTATAACAAAAAGCAAATAAAATACAAAAAAACATGAAAAATTCAATAAAAATCAATAAAAGAGTCATTTAATCAAATATATACAAATATAAAATTGTGAAAAAGTTCAGAATTTCTGTTGACTTAGAGTAAATATGATGATAATATAGTACCCGCAGCGGAGGTTTAGCTCAGTTGGGAGAGCATCTGCCTTACAAGCAGAGGGTCAGCGGTTCGAGCCCGTTAACCTCCACCATTTTTATTAAAATTTAGCAACACACGCCGACTTAGCTCAATTGGTAGAGCAACTGACTTGTAATCAGTAGGTTGGGGGTTCAATTCCTCTAGTCGGCACCAGTGGGGAGGTAGCGAAGTGGCTAAACGCGGCTGACTGTAACTCAGTTCTCTATGAGTTCGATGGTTCGAATCCGTCTCTCCCCACCATCTTTATTGGGATATAGCCAAGGGGTAAGGCAACAGACTTTGACTCTGTCATTTCACTGGTTCGAATCCAGTTATCCCAGCCATCTTTTTTGACTCGCTAGCTCAGATGGCAGAGCATCTGACTTTTAATCAGAGGGTCAGGGGTTCAAATCCCCTGCGAGTCACCATCTTGATGCGGGTGTGGTGAAATTGGCAGACACGCTAGACTTAGGATCTAGTGCTTCGGCGTGCAGGTTCAAGTCCTGTCACCCGCACCATTCTGAATGCAGACACCGAAGTATTCGGTGTTTTTTTTATGTCTTAAAATAAAAAAACCTACCATTGCTGGTAGATTACATTCTATCATAGAAGAGATGTTAATGAGGGGAAGCTCATTAATTGAGATATCTCAGATATTTGGGAAGCTATAACAGAATGCGTAATATATTATAGTACTATAATAAGATATACACAATATGTAAATATATAATGGCACAATGATGATACACTATATTATTCTCAATTATGAAATCCCTTGTTTTTCATAACTGAATGTTTTAACATATTATTATAATTGAAATGGGAGCTAATTTGCTGAGAGTAGACATAAGTCTTGACCATGAAACCTGATTTGGATAATGCCAACGTAGGAATTTTATGAGCACCCTCTTTCAGCGTGCTCTTTTTTATGGAGGAAAAGAATATGAACTACATTAAGAAATTAAGAGAAGTAAAACCATTAGTACACAACATCACTAACTATGTAACAGTGAATGATGTAGCCAATGCGATTCTTGCAATTGGTGGCAGTCCTATTATGTCAGATGAGATCACAGAAGTGGCACAGATGACTTCTATCAGTAATGCATTAAATATTAATATTGGGACTCTCAACCAGGTGAAGATTGCTTCTATGTTTGAAGCAGGTAAGGCATCTAATGCGTGTAAGCATATAACTGTATTAGATCCAGTAGGTGCTGGTGCGACTGATTTACGTACTAATACATGTAAAGAACTATTAGAACAAATTCATTTTGATGCCATCAAAGGGAATGTTTCAGAAATTAAGACTTTAATGGCTGGTACAGGTCATACTAAAGGTGTAGATGCATCAGTGGAAGATCAGAAGAACTCACATGATCTCATTGATGATATCAAAGCATTCGCAAAAGAACTCAATACTATTATTATTGTGACTGGTCCTGTAGATTATGTCACTGATGGTAATAAGTGCTATATGATCAATAATGGATGTAAAGAAATGAGTGCCATTACTGGTACTGGATGTATGTTATCAGGTATCTTAGGCTGTTTCTTAACAGTAGAAAATAGTGTAGATAGTGCTGCGGCAGCTGTTATGTCCATGGGTATTGCGGGTGAAATTGGTGCATCTAAATTAAAAGAAGGTGAAGGTAATGCAACACTTCGTACTTATTTAATCGATGCATTATTCAATATGACTGATGAAGAACTAGAAAAGAGTGGTAAATATGAAGTTCAATAATGACATGTTGAGACTCTATGCTGTTACTGACCGTCATTGGACAGGAGAGAAGACTCTATATGAGCAGGTAAGAGATGTTTTAATGGGTGGTGCCACTTGTATTCAGCTAAGAGAAAAAGATTTAGATGAAGCCTCTTTCTATGAAGAAGCAAAGAGTATTAAAGAACTATGTCGTTTGTTTGATATCCCATTTATTATTAATGATAATGTTATGCTTGCTAAGGAAATAGATGCAGATGGTGTTCATGTGGGTCAGGATGATATGGCATGCGTGAAGGCAAGAGAAATACTTGGACCGGACAAGATCATTGGTGTGAGTGCACATACTATAGAAGAAGCAAGAATTGCGAAAGAACAAGGTGCAGACTATTTAGGTGTAGGGGCTATTTTCCCTACATCTTCTAAAGATGATGCAGAAGTATTAGGTATCAAGCGTTTAAAAGAAATGACGGATACAGTGGATCTTCCAATGGTAGCCATTGGTGGAATTAGTTATGATAATTGCTTATTACTTAAAGATACAGGTATTGATGGTATTGCGGTTATTAGTGCTTTATTTGGCCAGAAGAATATCAAACAGGCTACTATTGATTTAAAGAAGCGTGTGGATGCACTTTATGAAACAATGCATACATGTTTAACTATTGCAGGTAGTGACTCTAGTGGTGGTGCAGGAATACAAGCAGACTTAAAGACAATGCTTGCCAATAAAGTATTTGGTATGAGCGCTATTACAGCCCTCACAGCCCAGAATACAACGGGTGTGACAGATATTATGGATGTTACTCCAGAGTTCTTAGAAAGCCAGATTCGTGCTGTATTTGATGATATCTATCCTGAAGCTGTTAAGATTGGTATGGTGTCTTCTAAAGCACTTATTCATACTATTGTAGAAATGTTGAAACATTATGATGCGAAGCATATTGTGGTAGATCCAGTCATGGTTGCGACAAGTGGCGCAAAGCTTATTAGTGATGAAGCTATCTCTACATTAAAGGAAGAATTACTTTCTATTGCTGAAGTCATTACTCCTAATATTCCAGAAACAGAAGTACTCACTGATATGGAAGTTAAGACTGTAGAAGATATGGAAATAGCAGCTAAGAAGATCTATGACACATATCATTGTGCTGTATTAGTCAAAGGTGGACATCAATTAAATGATGCTAATGATTACTTATACAATGGTGAAAAAGGTACTTGGTTTAAAGGACATAGAATAGACAACAGTAATACACATGGTACAGGATGTACTTTATCAAGTGCGATTGCATCCAACTTAGCTAAGGGCTATACACTAGAAGAATCAGTTAGACATGCTAAAACATATCTTTCTGGTGCAATAGGTGCCATGTTAGATTTAGGTCAGGGAAGTGGTCCTATGGATCATGGCTACAATATCTAAAAATATTGATAAATACACAATAATTCCATAACTGCCTGGTATAATCTCTGTTAAGAGGTTAAGGGCATGAAAGAATTCAAAGCATGGTTTATACTCATATTATTTATTTTGCTTCTTCGAGTTATATATCTATTACTTGAAGGTGGGCATATCTTATGAATATCCTCTAGATATATCATCTGGAGGATTTTTTTATTTAACTTAAAAATTTACACATTAACATTCACAAAGTTAAAATGAAATAAATTAAGTTAAAAGAAACCCCTATAGAAGAATTACACCTTCTATAGGGGTTTATATTATTTATTAAGTTTTTTCTGGTATTCTTTTAAGTCTTCTATGACGTTCTCTATTGTATCATATACCCAGCCAATCATTTCATCAGGAATATGCTGACTATAAAGTTCAGATAAATCCCTATGGAACTGGTTATGAACCTCTAATGCCTGATATCCCTTATCAGTAATACGTAGATATGTGACACGATGATCCGCAGAAGAACGTTCTCTTGTAAGAAAACCTTTATTCACAATAGTCTTCACATTAGTAGTTAATGTTCCTACAGTTACCTTCAATGTCTTTGCGACATTTGTCATAGTAGGAAACTGCTGCTTACTTACAGCCTCTATAATATGCATTTCATTCATTGATAATTCAGGAAAAGGACTATATTTAATATAATCTTCCTGTACTTTAATGGCGAGTTTAAAAACTGTATTAATAGAATCCATTAAATTATTCTTTTTCGCGTCCATAATTCCACTCCTTGACTCTATTCTACAATTTTATCACATATTTGAGAAGACTGATTATATACGACCTAATGATAATTCATTTAAGAGAATCGTATGCTTTTTCTTGTTTTCATCCTCTATCACAAGATGACAATTCTCATCTAGATATAAGAATTTCACTAAACCATATTCTTTGTAGGGAATCTTCTTACCTTGTAAATACGAATGACGATTCATGCCATCTAATAAAGATACAAAAGGCATATGAAGCATATTCTTAAATGTATCGATAATATTCAACATCAGCTTTTCTTTATCAATAGGATGATCTATCACATCAGATAGAGAATAGTAAGAACCCTTACTTATATTTAATCCTGTCCCAATAATAATACCCTGTAAAGTGTTCTCGTAAATCGTCTCTACAAGAATACCTGCAATCTTCTGATTATTTACATATATATCATTGGGCCACTTAATGAATGCATTGATCTGTTTCATTCTTAGAACTGTCACAATCGCATAAGCCATAATTGCAGACACCTTTAAAGGATCCACGTTCTGTTTCATATAATAACTAAAGAGAAGCTGTTCATTCTTTTTTGCCTCCCAGATATGATTAGAACGTCCACGACCATGAGTCTGATAATGAGCACGAACAATCGTATCATCATCTAATTCCTGATAATGATCATGTATATATGTATTAGTAGAATCAATTTCTTCAAATTCTATATATTTCATTATTCACCAATCGCAAAAGTGAGTTCAGCCTGTACAACAGTTTTACCATTTACTGTTGCTTTTGCTTCACCAATACCAATCTTACCTCTCATTCTTGTGAGTGTGCATTCTAATTCCATCACATCTCCAGGAATGACCTGACCTTTAAACTTACATTTATTGATTCCTGCAAAGAAGACAATCTTACCTTGATGTTCTTCCTGACTTAATATCGCAATACATCCAGTCTGTGCTAAAGCTTCTACAATCAATACACCTGGCATCACATGATGTTCAGGAAAATGCCCCATAAACTGCATTTCATTCACACTGACACACTTAATGCCCTTCGCATATTCTCCTGGCTTATAATCAGTAATACGATCTACAAGCGCAAATGGATAACGATGAGGATTAATCTTCGCAATTTCATTACTATTTAGTTCCATTGTCATACTCCTTGAATATAATACTTGCATTATGTCCACCAAAACCTAATGAATTACTCATCACATAATGAAGATCTTTCTTAACACCAATATTTGGTACTACATTTAAATCACATTCTTCATCCTTTACCTGATAATTTAAAGTAGGAGGAATAAAGTCGTGCTTTAAGGCTAATACTGATAGTACTGCTTCAATACCCCCTGCAGCCCCTAAACAATGTCCTGTATGACCTTTAGTAGAACTTACTGCAAGCTTGTATGCATGTTCCTTAAATACTGATTTAATCGCTTCAGTTTCACATAAATCGTTTAAATGAGTAGAAGTACCATGTGCATTAATATAATCAATCACATCATAATTGATGCCTGCATCATCTAATGCATTCTGCATTGCATAGGCACCACCTTCACCATTAGGAAGTGGGGCAGTAATATGATGGGCATCACAGCTTACACCATAACCAGTCATTTCACCATAAATATGTGCGCCTCTCTTTAAGGCATGTTCTAATTCTTCAAGAATAAGAATACCAGCGCCTTCACCCATGACAAATCCATTTCTTTCTTTATCAAAAGGAATAGAAGCACGGGTAGGATCAGTGGCATCACTTAAAGCCTTCATAGAAGTAAATCCACCAATACCTAAAGGAGTTACTGAAGCTTCACATCCGCCAGCAATCATCACATCCTGATATCCATCACGAATATTTCTGAATGCATCACCAATCGCATTTGTACCACCTGCACAGGCAGTCACTGGACAAGTACATAATCCCTGTGCATGATAAGCAATCGCAATATGTCCCGCTGCTAAGTTAGAAATAGTCATAGGAATAAAGAAAGGAGATACTCTATCAAAACCTCTCTTTTCTCCTGTCTGATAGTTCTTTTCGATAGAACCTAAACCACCAATACCACTTGATACAATCACTCCAAAACGATGAGAATTAATACTATTGATATCAAGTTCGCTATCAACCATTGCTTCCTTAGCCGCAATCATACCCATCTGGATAAAGCGGTCCATCTTTTTGGCTTCTTTCTTATCAATATACTTTGTGACATCAAAGTCTTTAACTTCACCAGCAAGAGTGACCTTCATATCTTTTGTATCAAACAAAGAAATAGGCGCAATACCACATCTTCCCTCTTCAATAGACTTCCATGTTTCTTCTACATTATGTCCAATAGGATTAATAGTTCCTATACCTGTAACTACTACTCTACGTTTTGTCATAAGCTCCTCCTTACATAGCCATTCCACCATCTACATGAATGGTCTGTCCTGTAATATACTTTGCATCATCACTTGCTAGGAATGCGATTGTCTTTGCAACATCCTCTACATGTCCAAGTGTTCCTAAAGGAATAGATGCCTTTAAACCCTCTTTTACTTCATCACTTAATACTTCTGTCATATCAGTTTCAATAAATCCAGGAGCTACTGCATTCACAGTGACACCTCTAGGACCTAATTCTCTCGCAAGAGACATTGTCATACCAATAACACCTGCTTTACTTGCTGCATAGTTGACCTGTCCTGCATTACCAACCACACCTACGACAGAAGATAAAGAAATAATATGGCCAGACTTCTGTTTCATCATTAAACGACTTGCCTGCTTCATACATAAATAAGTTCCCTTAAGATTTGTATTAATCACTGCATCAAAGTCTTCTATTTTCATTCTTAAAATCAACTGGTCTCTTGTAATACCTGCATTATTCACAAGAATATCAAGATGTCCAAAGTACTTCTTGATACTCTTGAAGATGTTTTCTACATCCTCTTCATGAGAAATATCACCTTCAACACATAATACATCTCTACCAAGATCTTTAAGCTTTTTTACTAATTCTTCAGCTAATACTTTATTCTTTTCACTTGCACGATAATTTAATGCAATATCTGCACCCTGCATGGCAAGTTCCATCACTGTCGCATGTCCAATACCTTTTAACCCCCCAGTGACAAGGGCAACCTTATTACTTAGTTTCATTTAATGCCTCCACACACTTCTGTAAAGAAGCCATATCTTCTACCTGATATGTCTTGATTTTTCTATCAATCTTACGGACAAAACCACTTAATACCTTACCAGGTCCAATCTCTATAATTGTATCCACACCATTATTAAGCATAGTACGAATACTATCTTCAAAATATACAGTACTCATGACCTGTTTCTCTAACATCTCCTGAACACTGCAATCTTCTAATACCTTACCAGTACAATTGAAGATTACTGGTACATTCATTTCATGGAATGTAACATCTTTAAATACTTCATGAAGTCTTGCACTTGCATCCTTTAATAACAATGTATGGAAAGGACCACTTGTATTTAAAGGTACAGCTCTTCTTGCACCATGATCCAATGCCTTCTGACCAGCTTCTTCTACTGCTTTCTTTTCTCCTGCAATAACTAATTGTCCAGGACAGTTATAGTTCGCAATAGAAACATACCCATCACAGCCAACACATATATCAAGTAATGGCTCACGTTCAAGTCCAAGAATAGCCATCATCGCACTTTCTATACCTTCAGCTGCCTTTTCCATTGCAAGACCTCTTTCTCTTACAACTTGAATTGCTGTTTCAGGGTCAAATACACCTGCTGCACTTAAAGCACTGTATTCACCTAATGATAAACCACATACATAATCAGGTGTAATCCCATTCTTCTTTAAAAGAAGAGTCGCCATATTGGCAACTGCTACCATCGCTGGCTGAGTGAAACGTGTCGTACTAATAGTCTTTTCATCACTATTAAACATGATATCCTTTAAATCAAAATCTAACTTTACATTATCTAATAAGTTCTTACAGTCTTCATCATTTTCATAAAAAGACTGTCCCATACCTACATATTGTGTTCCTTGTCCTGCATAGATAAAACCGAGTTTCATACAATACCCTCCATTAATTCATCAATCAGATCACTTACATGTACAAGCTTGTCAATGCGATATCCGTTTGTGCCAGTAAATACAAGACCATTCTCACAATCACCATTTACCGCATTAATTAAAGCCTGAGTAATACAATAAGGAATAGACTTCATATCACAGCTCGCAATACATCTAAAACATCTCTTGATAGGATGTGTCTTTTCCATAAAAGGTGTCATAAAAGCACGTCCTGGCATACCAACAGGAGACTGTACAATTTTGATATCTTCCTTCTTACCATTAATAAAATAATTCTTATACTCCATTGAAGCATCACATTCATAAGTACCAATAAAACGTGTACCCATCTGAACACCATCCGCACCAGCTTCTAACATCTCTTTAATATCTTCATTAGTATAGATGCCACCAGCGACAAAGACTGGAATAGAGTGATTAAATAGCTCTTCAAAGCTTTTTACAACTTCTTTAACATCCTTCAAGATATCCTTTAGAGAAGCACATGTATTCTCTAATAGTTCTTCCTTCTTAAATCCAAGATGACCACCTGCTTTATATCCTTCAATCACAATAAAGTCAGCTGTACGATCATATTGACGTTTCCACTTGTTTAATATCAAACGTGCTGCCTTACCAGAAGATACAATAGGCGCAATCGCTGTCTTTTCATCCACATATTCAGGAAGTTTTAAAGGAAGACCAGCCCCAGAAATGATCGCATCTACACCACTTTTAACAGCTTGTCTGACATGCTGTTCATAATCACTTAAGGCTACCATGACATTGACTGCTACCATGCCGTTATTATTTGAAATCTCTTTAGCACGTTTGATTTCTTCATCAATCGCTTCTAGATTCGCTTTCTTTGTATCTTTAAGAAAAGAAGGCTTTTTAAAACCAATCTGAGCTGTAGAAATAACACCCATTGCGCCTTTCTTAGCTACATTTCCAGCTAAAGAACTTAAGGAAACACCAACACCCATTCCTCCCTGAATTAAAGGGAGAGATAAAGAATGTGATCCTATTTTCATAGATGAACCTCCATCACACGCTTCTTTTCTTCTTCATATTCTTTAAATAAACCTTCAATGATGTCTTTAAGACTTCTTTCTTCATGCACCATACCAGCTACCTGACCACTCATTAAAGAACCGGTTTCTACATCACCTTCAAATACAGCGCGTTTTAAAGAACCTAATGTATACTTCTCTAGTTCCATCATTTCGGCTCCTTCTTTTTCTTTCTTAATATAAGTACGTGCCATCTTGTTTTTTAAGATACGTACAGGAGTTCCAGCAATACGTCCAGTTACTGTTGTATCAGTATCTTTTGCTTTAATAATCGCATTCTTATAGTTCTGGTGAATAGGACATTCTGTACTTGCAAGAAGAATAGTACCAACCTGTACACCATCAGCACCAAGTGCAACTGCTGCAAGAAGCTGTTTACCACTTGCAATCCCACCTGCAACAATCACAGGAATATTCACTGCAGCCTTTACCTGTGGTGCTAAAGCCATAGTAGTCAATTCTCCTACATGACCACCAGATTCAGTTCCTTCCGCAATAACGGCATCCACACCTGCTTTTTCCATACGTCTCGCAAGGGCAACACTAGGGACTACAGGCATCACAATAATACCTGCTTCCTTCCATTTCTTAATATAAATACCTGGATTACCAGCACCTGTTGTAACAACAGGTACTTTTTCTTCTACCACAATATCAGCCATTTCTCCTGCTTGAGGATGTAATAACATCAAATTAACACCAAAAGGCTTATCAGTAAGTTTCTTTGCTTCACGGATATTTTCTCTTAACATTTCAGGAGACATACCACCACCTGCAATAAGTCCTAAACCACCTGCATTAGATACAGCTGCCGCAAAAGCACCTGTCGCAATATTAGCCATACCACCCTGAATAAGAGGGTATTTAATCTTTAATGTTTCATTTAACCACATAGTCTTCTCCTTACCACTCTATCAGATTGGCACCATAAGTTAGTCCTGCACCAAAACCAACACAGAGTATCTTCATACCTCTTTTTAATAACTTCTTTTCATTCATCTCTCCAAGTACAAGAGGAATACTTGCAGCAGATGTATTACCATATTCATCGACATTCAGATAAAACTTATCCGATGTTATTTTCATTTTCTTATAGACATGACGAATAATTCTTTCATTCGCCTGATGCACCACAAAGTAATCAATATCATCTTTAGTAAGTGATGCTTTCTCTAATACTTTCTCTATACACATAGGAAGAACTCTTGTCGCAAACTTAAATACTTCTTTACCTTCCATATGTAAATAATCATTCTTTAAACCATAAAGCACTTCTTCATTGCCTTCTGATCCTTGATAATCACAAAATAACTTATTTTCTTTCTCTATGACAACAGCACCAGCGCCATCACCAAACAAGATGCATGTTGTACGATCTTTCCAATCAATGAGATTTGAAAGCTGTTCAGCACCAATAATTAAGGCATAACGCTTATCACTTGTATAAAGTAATGAACGTGCCACTGATAATGCATAGACAAACCCACTACATGCCCCGTTTAAATCAAACGCAAATACATTATTATTTAAACCTAAACGTTCCTGTAAGAGACAGGCAATAGAAGGGGTATTATAGGGAGAAGACATTGTTGCCACAATAATGATTCCAATATCTTCTTTATTGATGTTGTTTAATGCCTTTAAAGATGCCTTATAAGCCATATCTATAAGTGTTTCATCTTTACATATATGACGTTTCTTGATACCAGTGCGGGGGTAAATCCATTCATCACTCGTATCAACTATCTTTGATAGATCATCATTAGTCAGTACATTCTCAGGTACATAATATCCTGTATCGATGACAGAAATACCTTTATCCATTCTTCCATTCTCCAATCTTACGATATCTGTTATATCTCTTGCGTATTAAAGTATTTACATCCATTGGGACTAGAATATCTAACTGTTCTCTAATCACCTTACGTATATTTCTATATACAGCGACAGGATTTGTAGTCATACCACCTAGAGGTTCCTTGATGATTTCATCAATAATCCCATAATGATATAAATCTTCAGCTGTCATCTTCATGACTTCACATGCTTCCTCAATACGTTCTCCTTTCACATCTTTCCAAAGAATAGATGCAAAACCTTCAGGAGATAAAACAGAATAAACCGCATTCTCTAACATAGCTAAGTGATCACCGATACTTAGGGCTAAAGCACCACCACTTCCCCCTTCACCAGTAATAATCACAATAATAGGAACCTCTAAATCACTCATCATCATCAGACTCTGACCAATCGCTTCACCAATACCATTCTCTTCAGAACTAATACCAGGATAAGCACCCGGAGTATCAATAAAAGTAATAATAGGACGATGGAACTTCTCTGCCTGTTTCATTAAACGCATCCCTTTACGATACCCTTCAGGACTTGCCATACCAAACTGACACTTTAAATTTTCATCAATGCTTCTTCCTTTTTGATGTCCGATAATTGTGACTGGCATGTTATTAAACATCCCAATACCACCGACAATTGCCTGATCATCCTTGAAATAACGATCACCACGCATTTCTACAAACTCATCAAACACATGATCAATAAACTCATGTATATGAGAACGCTCGGGCTTTCTTGCAAGATAAACACGATCATATGCACAAAGATGTGAATATGTCTCTTTCTTATAATCATTGATTGTTTCTTCAATCTTACTGGAATCTATTTCTCTATCATTCTTAATGATTGCAAGCTTCTTTTCTAGCTCCGCAATCTTTTCTTCCTTTTCCTTTAAAGACATATAAACCTCCTTATGCATGCATACGTAATAATAAAGCCAATGTGTCACGCATCTTCTCACGTTCCACAATCATATCTACAAAGCCATGATTCTCTAAGAATTCAGCACGCTGGAATCCATCAGGTAGCTTTGTCTTCATAGTACTTTCAATAACTCTAGGTCCTGCAAAACCAACTAAAGCTTCTGGTTCTGCAATATTAATATCACCAAGCATTGCGAATGATGCAGTGACACCTCCTGTTGTAGGATGTGTTAAATAAGAAATATAAAGAAGTCCAGCATCTAAATGACGTTTTAATGCAGCACATGTCTTACCCATCTGCATTAAAGAGAAGATGCCTTCCTGCATTCTTGCACCACCACTTGATGTAAAAATAATCAAAGGTAATTTTTTTCTTGTTGCCATTTCAATTGCACGTGTAATCTTTTCACCAGCCACACTACCCATAGAAGCCATCATAAAACGATGATCCATCACAACGACAATCGTACGCATATGATCAATACGACCACCTGCGACAACAACCCCATCATGTAAACCTGTCTTATATTCATACTTCTCAAGTTTTTCTTCATAACCAGGGAATCCTAATGGATTTCCTGATTTCATAGAAGTGTAGTATTCCTTATATTTACCATGATCAAACAACGCATCTAAACGTGCATAAGCATCAATAAAGAGGTGATGACCACATTGTGGACATACCTGTAAATGATTCTTTAAATCAAGTGTACGAATTGTACTATTACAGTTAGGACATGCCTGATATAACCCATCAGGCACTTCCTGCTTCTTGACTTTGTTGTCTTTATTTAAATAACGACGAAAGTCCTGTAATTGTTGTTTTCTTTTCTTCCAGATACTATCCATTTTCACTCACCATCTCATCTAAATGTGTTTCAATAAAGCTTGTATTAAAATGTCCTTTAATATAATCAGGCTGATGTAGGATATAGAACTGTAATGTCTGGTTAGTCGTAATACCTTCAATCACAAGTTCACTTAAAGCGCGTCTCATACGCTTGATTGCTTCTAGTCGAGTAGGGGCATGGACAATCACTTTTGCGACCATTGAATCATATTGAGTAGGGAGTGTATAACCTGTATATAACATCGTATCCACTCTTACACCTGGTCCTCCAGGTAAATGCATGAAGTTCACCTGACCAGGACATGGTCTAAAGTTATGGAAGGGATCTTCCGCATTAATACGACATTCAATAGAATGACCTTGTAAAGTAATATCTTCCTGTTTAAAGCTTAAAGGTAAACCTGATGCAATACGAATCTGCTGCTTAATGAGATCAATACCAGTGACCATTTCAGTAATAGGATGTTCTACCTGAATACGCGTATTCATCTCAATGAAGTAATAGTTGTTGTGTTCATCTAAAACAAACTCAACAGTCCCAGCATTGGTATATCCAGCACCCTGTGCTGCTTTAACGGCAGATTCACCCATCTTTAAACGTAAAGAATCATCCAGTAATTTACATGGTGCTTCTTCTATCATCTTCTGATTACGTCTTTGAATAGAGCAGTCTCTTTCACCTAAATGAATGACATTGCCATGCTCATCCGCTAAAATCTGGAACTCAATATGCTTAGGATTCAATACAAGCTTCTCTACATACATATCATCATCCCCAAAGCATGCTTTGGCTTCTGCTTTGGCAGTCATAAAGGCATTCTCTAGTTCATCTTCACTAAAGGCCTTACGCATACCACGTCCTCCGCCACCGGCACTCGCTTTAATAAGCACAGGATAACCAATCTCATTCACAACTTCTTTTAATTCTTCATATGTATTGACTGAACCATTAGATCCAGGTACAACAGGAACACCTGCTTCAATCATCATTTCTCTTGCCTTGGACTTATTACCTAATGCATCAATAACATCACCCTTAGGACCAATAAATTTAAGTCCACATGTTTCCACTAGTCTTGCGAAATCACTATTTTCAGATAAAAAACCAAAACCTGGATGAATAGCCTGACATCCTGTCTCAACAGCTGCAGTAATAATCGCTTCCTTATTTAAATAACTATCAGCACTCTTAGGACCACCGACACATACTGCTTCATCCGCTAACTGTACATGTAATGCATTCTGATCAGCCGTAGAATAAATGGCTACCGTTAAAATATCCATCTCTTTACATGCACGAATAATACGAACAGCGATTTCTCCACGATTCGCAATTAAAATCTTCTTAAACATACTATTCCTCGATGATCATTAAAGTCTGATCAAAGCTGACTAAATCTTCATCCTTCACTAATAGAGAACGGACAGTGCCATCTACAGGCGCCTTGATTTCATTCATAACCTTCATGGCTTCAATAATACATAATGTCTGTCCCTTAGTGACTTTTGACCCTTCCTTGACAAAAGGCTGATCATCTGGGGAAGGAGAAGAATAATAAACTCCTACAAGAGGGGCCTTTACTTCTGTACCACTAATAACTGTTTTTTCTTCCTTTACTTCTTTTACAACAGGCGCACTTTCACTAGATACAGTGACAGGTGCAGTTACCTGCACCTGTTGACTCTTTTCAAGTTCAAGTTTCACGCCTTCCATTTCAATTTTCATCTTATCGATATCAGCTTGTTCAAAAGCTTCCATCAACTCTCTGACTAAATCCATAGAAAACCTTCTTTCTTTGAAATTCAAACTATTTATTTAAAAAATTAAGCATTTGCTTCTAAGTAATCAACAATATCCTTTACTGTTGCCATGTTGTTAGCTGCTTCATCAGGAATCTGTACATCGAATTCATCTTCTACAGCCATAATTAATTCAACAGCGTCTAATGAATCTGCATCAAGATCATCCTTTAAAGATGCTTCTAATGTTACCTGTTCTTCATCACAGCTAAGTGAGTCTACAATAATATCTTTTACTTTATCAAATGTTGTCATGTTTATATCCTCCTTATGACAATACTGTCTTTCTTAATACAACTTTTTCTAGCTTAACTGCCAGTGTGCAGCTAATTGCAATCTTCAAGGCATCACCAAGAAGAAATGGGAATACACAGGCCATTAATGTACTTGTAAGTGTAGCTTTCATTGTATACATGAAGTAAATACTTCCAAGTCCATAAGTAATGGCTGTTCCAATGATCATGGCAAGAATATGACCCTTTAATGAACGATCATGAGTAATTACTGTACTCATTACCAATGCCATGATAGGAAAACTAAATAAGAATCCACCTGTTGGACCTATAAGAGCACCCATACCACTATTAAAATGACTAAATACTGGAAGACCAATAGCTCCCATAATCAAATAACAAAGCACTGTATAGAATGCATGACTAGGTGTCATAAGACACGCTATGAGATAGATGGCCAGGGTCTGCAATGTGATAGGAACAGCTGTAGGCAAAGTTACAGAAATCTGTGATAAACAGATTAATACTCCTAACATTAATGCGTCTCTGACTAGATTTGAAACATTAGATTTCATATCATTCTCCTTTACTACTTGGAATATCAAAGTATTCCTTGAAATGCATTATAGACTCTTACTAGAAAAAATCAAATATATCAGCACCAAATGTGACAAAAGTAGCATAATTGTACAATATTAATACTTGTTTGAAGTTAAAAATAATATGTGAAGCACTTACATTCTAGTCATATCAGTTGATTAAATAGAGAAAAAAGAGAATAATAGAGACAGAAAGCGAGGGATGTATATGAAAAAGATCACAATGTTTTATTTAGAAGAATGTCCATTTTGTAAGAAGGCACAAAAAGCGATGGATGAACTCATGACGGAAAATAAAGCATATCAGTCATTGGATATAGAAAAAATTGAAGAAAGTGAAAATGTCGCTTTAGCTGAAAATTATGACTATTATGCGGTTCCTTCTTTATTTATTGGAAAAGAGAAATGCTTTGAATGTACAATCCAGGATGATTATGATTCAATCAAAGCAAACTTCAAACGTGTATTTGATGAGGCATTAAACTAATGGGACATTTCTATTTTACACGTCATGGTCAGACAATCTGGAATGTAGAAAATAAGATCTGCGGCGCAACAGATATTGACTTAACAGAATTAGGACATAAGCAGGCTATAGAACTCGGACAATGTATTAAGGAACATCATATCCATATAGATCAGATTCTCTATTCACCACTTAGTCGTGCAAAAGATACAGCATTACATATTGCATAAGTGGCAGGTATTCCAGCAAGAGAAGAAATAAGACTTAAGGAACAGAATTTTGGAAAATATGAATCCACTCCTAGGGATGGTGAGGAATTCAAACAGGCGAAGACAAATTTTGTGAACTCATTTGAAGGAGGAGAGACAATGCTTCATTTGGCGCATCGTATATATAGTCTCATTGATGATGTGAAGAAGGACGACAAGCATGTTTATCTCTTAGTCGCTCATAATGGTATTTCCCGTATTATTGAATCTTATTTTCACGATATGACTAATGATGAATTTTCAGCCTTTGGCATAAAAAACTGCCAATTAAAGAAGTATAATTACTAAGAAGTACAGCAAGTACTTCTTTTTGTGATTAAATATGTTACGATATCAGTATAATAAATAGTAAGATGGAGGTATACAATAATGAGACCAGAACTACACTTTACAGCACCTAGAAACTGGATCAATGATCCAAATGGGCTGATTTATTTTAATGGAGAATATCATATTTTCTATCAGCATTTCCCATATGATACTTCATGGGGCACAATGCATTGGGGACATGCAGTCACTAAGGATTTCCAGACATTTAAGCATCTCCCAATCGCTTTATATCCTTCTAAGGATTATGACAGAAACGGAATCTTCTCAGGTTCAGCACTTAACTATAATGGCAAGATGTATTTATATTACACAGCCATTAAGTATCGTATTGAAAATCCTGAATATATCCATAAGCCACTTATTAAAGATGACTTAATCGCATCACAGGCATTATTAATTAGTGATGATGGATATCACTTCAATAATAAAGAATCTAAATATAAGGTTGTTGATGTAATTACTGATCCTTCTTTAGGACATCTTCAGCATACAAGAGATCCTAAAGTCTGGTTAGGTAAGAATGGACATGTTTATATGATTCTAGGAAGTAAGATTCCTCATGGGGATGATTTTGATGGAGAAGTATTATTTTATGAAAGTGAAGATGGAATGACATTCACTTATAAGAATAGATATACTGATCCTGATATTGGAAATATGTGGGAATGTCCAGATCTATTTGAATTAGATGGACAGTATTTCTTAGTCTTCTCACCTGAAAACTTAGATGGTTATCCATGTCCTAATAGTAATGCGGCTATTATGCCAGTCAACTTTGATGAAGAAACATGTACAATGTCTAAGGCAGGAGACCCTATGTTTATTGACTATGGCTTTGATTTCTATGCCCCTCAGACATTCTTAGATGAAAACAACAAACGTACTATTCTAGGATGGATGCGTATGAAGGAAGTCTTAGAAGGTGAAGAATGGATTGGTTTATTCACAATGCCACGTCATCTTTCTTATAAAGATGGACATGTTTATCAGAATGTACATCCATTCATTAAGAATACATTTATTCATAAAACAGATACTATTGACTTTGATGCACCTTTCTTAATGAAAACAACTCTAGAAGACAATGAAACAATCACATTAGGTGGTGTTAAGATTTCTTATATGAATGACCAGCTTGTTGTAGATCGTACAGCTGTATCTGTGAATAATGATGAACTATACAATATTCATAAAACACCTGTATTAAATGGTCAGTGTGATTTAGAAATCTATTATGATGAAGGTGTTATCGAAATCTTTGTGAATGATGGCTATTATGTAGTGAGTCAGATTATCTATCATTTAAAAGAAGAAGAGACACAGATTTCTGATTGTACAATTTTCACAAGATAAATCATTTGCATATTTCTCACATATTATATATAGTTAGAATATACTAACTAGGAGGCGCACATATGATGAGAGATATACTTGCGACTTTATGTTCACTTGGATTTGTATGTATCAGTCAAAAAGTGAAAAGACAATTGAAATATTATGCATATAGAAATCAGAAGGGACATTAATCTCTTCTGATTTTTTTGATAGAATACATATAAGGGAGGATTATATGATGAGAAAAGTATTATTTTTTGATATTGATGGAACACTCGCTATTCATGGACATATTCCAGAATCAAATAGAGATGCGTTAGAAGCATTAAAAGAGAAGGGGTATGATACATTTATCTGCACAGGACGTGCACCTTATTATGCAGAGAATCTTTTTGGAAAACTGGTTTCAGGTATTATTTCATGTAATGGACGTTATATCAGCTACAAGGGTGAAAAACTTCATGGCGTTCCATTTACACAAGATGAGGTAGATAACCTTAAGTATAAGCTAGATACTTTAGGATGTGGAGGACTGTTTGTCTCTGATGTGTTTTCTACGCCTTATCATTTAGAAGGAGATGTACTCACACATATAAAGAAGGAATATGGTGAAGAACATATTAAAGATGAAGAAAGAACTTATTATACATGTGATTTCTTCTATGATACGTTAGAAAAGAGAGATACGATGATAGAAGCGTTTAAAGATAATCGTATTATTAATGATCATGGTGGCGCTGGTTCATGCGATACTTCTACTCTTATCTTTGATAAAGGACATGCAATCAAGTATATTATTGAACACTTCTCACTTAACAAAGATGATGCTTATGCATTTGGTGATGGCTATAATGATCAGGCTATGTTTAGAGAAGCAGGACAACGCATAGCGATGGGAAATGGTGTTGATGTTTTAAAACAGCAGGCAACTTATATCACTGATACAGTGGATAATGAAGGAATTTCTAAAGCTTTAAAACATTATAAGTTACTTTAACATTAAAATGTGGCATAATAACCCGAGGGAGGTCACTATGAAACAAAAAACTGATTTTCAAACATTTATATCTTATTTTAAACCACATCGTCGTCTATTCTTTTTAGACCTTGCATGTGCGTTAATGATTTCTTTAATTGATCTTGCTTTTCCATTTGTCTCTAGATGGTGCATGTATACATTATTACCAAATAGTATCTATAAGACATTCTGGATGGTGATGATCATCTTCTTATTGGCTTATTTAGTTCGTTCATTCTTTACTTATATAATTTGTTATTATGGGCATACGTTTGGTATTCTTGTAGAAGCAGATATGCGTAAGGACTTGTTTGAACATATGCAGTCATTAAGTTATGGTTATTTTGATAATAATCGTATTGGGCAGTTAATGAGCCGTTTGACTACTGATTTATTTGATATTACAGAACTTGCACATCATGGACCAGAAGACCTATTCATTTCTACTGTCACTATTATTGGTTCTATTATTATCATGTTCACAATTGAATGGCGTCTTGCTTTAGTTATTGCGATTATGATACCTGTTTTCATACTTGTTGTATGGAAATCACGTCACTCTATGAGTGAAGCCTCTATTCGCGTTAAACAGAAGGTTGCAGTTATTAATACTGATATCGAATCAGGTCTTACTGGTATGAAAACAGCCAAAGCTTTTGCGAATGAAACAATTGAACAACAGAAGTTCAATACATCTAATGATACATATAAAACATCTAAGAAGCAGTTTCATAAGGCTATGGGTCGTTTTAATGCGATTATGGAATTCTTTATGTGCTCATTATCACTGATCGTTATTGCAGTAGGTGGTGTACTTATAATGCAGGGAAAGATGGATACAATTGATCTTATTACCTTTAGCTTATATGTTTCTACATTTGTGAATCCAGTGCGTAAATTATCTAATTTTGCGGAATTATTTGCGAATGGGACAGCAGGATTACATCGTTTTGTAGAATTATTAAATACAAAACCTCAATTAGAAGATCGTCCTGATGCAAAAGAACTCACACATGTAACTGGACAGATTGATATTGATCATGTCAGCTTTGCCTATGAAAAGGATAGAGATATCTTAACAGATGTTGATTTACATATTCATCCTGGTGAAACACTTGCTTTAGTAGGATCTTCAGGAGGAGGTAAAACAACTTTATCTCAGCTTATTCCTAGATTCTATGATGTCACAAAAGGGGCTATTTTAGTAGATGGTCATGATGTAAGAGATGTGACTCAAACATCTCTACATAACAATATCGGTGTAGTCTCTCAGGATGTCTTCTTATTTGCGGATAGTATTGCGGAAAATATCCGTTATGGTAAATTAGATGCAACAATGGAAGATATTATTGAAGCAGCTAAACTAGCTGAAATCTATGATGATATTATGGAAATGCCTGATGGCTTTGAAACCAACGTAGGAGAACGTGGTGTCTTATTATCAGGTGGACAGAAACAGCGTATTTCTATCGCAAGAATATTCTTAAAAAATCCACCTGTTCTTATTTTGGATGAAGCTACAAGTGCATTAGATAGTGTTACTGAAGCTAAGATTCAGAAAACATTTGATAAGTTATCACTGGGACGTACTACTATTGTGATTGCGCATCGTTTATCTACAGTCAAGAATGCAGATCGTATTGCGGTTATTGATGAAGGAAGAATCATTGAATTAGGAACGCATCATGAATTATTAGAAAATAATGGTGCCTATGCACAACTTGTACATACACAGGAATTGATGAAATAAGAAAACGACCTCGCGGTCGTTTTTAAATATAGTAATAAATTGTATTCATCACACCAGCAAGAAGCATGACAAGAATAGGATCCCATTTATATTTAGTGAGCAGGATAAGGCATATACTAAATATCACGACAAGATGTATTTTAAGTGTATTCAAGCTTTCACCAAAGAATGCAGTAGTAAGAATAGAGACACCAGCAGTCGCAATTAAAGCAACAACGGCTGGTCTTAACATCTTTAAAACACTCTGTAATTTATCCATATGTCGATATTTGAGATAGAAATAACTGATTATACCTACAATAATGCATGAAGGTAATACACAGCCGATAGTGGCACATATTGCGCCAGGAATACCAGCTATCTTGATACCGACAAAAGTCGCTGAATTGATTGCGATAGGGCCAGGTGTCATCTGTGAAATAGATATAAGATCAGTGAATTCAGAAACAGATAACCAATGATGAGCTGTAATAACCTGCTGCTTAATAAGCGGCATAGCTGCATAACCGCCACCAAAACTAAATGCACCTACCTGTAAGAAACTTAAGAATAGCTGTAAATAGATCATGACTCCACCCCTTTCATAGAATAAAGTAATTCAATCATGATACAGATGAGTATCACAATCATAACATTGATATTGAATATATAATTGGCGACAAAAGCACCTATCATAATAACAGGATAAAACTTATTCTTTTCTTTTAACAGTCCACTGCCCATTTCGAAGCATACGGATGCAATGACTGCGCCTACTCCTGCCTGCATCCCTTCTAACATAAGAGATACAATCAGATTAGTCTTAAATATTTCATAAAAGACAGAAATAATCGATATGATCACAAAAGGAGGAATAATTGTGGCGAGTACTGAGATGAATATACCAAGCAGTCCTGCCATCTTATACCCCACAACAATAGCACCGTTAACCGCAATAGGTCCTGGTGCACTTTGTGCAATAGCCACTAAATCTAACATCTCATCTTCATCAATCCAATGATAATCATCGACAAACTTCTTTCTCATTAAAGAGACGATGACATATCCACCTCCAAAAGTAAAAGCACTTAAGTAAAGAGTAGAAAAGAATAGTTTTACTAATTTCTTCTTCAAAATATTCACCTTCTTATAGCGTGTATTATATCATTTTATATATGAAAAAAACCAGTTTTTCAACCAATGGTATTAAGTTAAAGAAAACTAATACCATCGGGTAGTTAAGTTAAGGTGTC
>ERZ831634.1459-NODE-1459-length-24531-cov-4.041714_pt1 | contig 24531 bp, 16 predicted proteins | sample MGYA00519953_ERZ831634 | MGnify/ENA primary metagenome ERZ831634 (study PRJEB31850, sample SAMEA3708718) | human gut metagenome | biome: human gut; feature: human-associated habitat; material: faeces | place: China | collected 2014 ... | reverse complement strand
ACTTGTACATTCTTAAATGATCAAAAATGTACATTTTGATATTGACATTTATAGATAGCAAGAGTATTACAGATATATAGATGTAAATTACAATAGATGAAAGAGGGGATAATGGTATGAATTTAGTAAAGCAAATGCAAATGGCAGATAGTAAAACTTTTAATTCTTATGAATATGCAATAGAGAGCATTTCAAGCTCTTTTTTAGGAGAAACGAAAAAACAAGAAATGCTTAAAGTAATTCAAAAATATACTAACGATGGTTGGAGAGTTCATACAATTTATTCGAATGAATTAGGAAAAAATGCGGTTTCATTTCTGGGTGTGGGTGTAAATTCAACTCAGAGTGAAGATATTATTATTTTTGAAAGAAGTATTCAATATAATGTAATCTGTCATACAGAGAGGGAGCTATTGGTTATGAATTATTGCGAAGACTTGCCTGTAAGATTTGGAAAGGCTAAAATGATAATTCCACAAAATACCGATAAATTTATGTTCTCTATTGCAGGAAAATATGGAAAAGGGATATCAATGGAAGCTTTTCGTGTTGATGCTGATTTTATTACGATTTTTGATGAAAAAATTTCTGTTAAAAATATAAGCTTTATTACAAATAACATAGAAAAATCCGATTTTGTAACTGAATTATATGAAATACCTTTGAATAAAAATGAAATTAGACTTATAAAAGCAGTAAAAATATATGTGAAATCATATGTTGTTAATGGAAAAGCATATTCATTTGAAAATCTTAGTTATATTGATGTATGCAATGATAATCTGTCTATGGTCCAGAAAGATATTTATGGTCAGGATTATTTTCAAACGTTTTCAGAAAACGATAATGAGTGGAGATGTGTATGTGGAAAAATTAATGAAAATAGTACAGATGTGTGCCCGATTTGTGGTAGGAGTAGAAGTAATTTAAAAAATAATAGTACATTGGATTTAACGAAAATTGTTATTGAAATTGAGAGAAAAAAATCGGCTAAAGAAATATATAATTGGTTAGTTGATTTTAATGAAACGTTACGCAATGGAGTTATTACAAAAATGACTGACGAATTACAAAAGCTAGTTGAATTAGAAAGACTTTATGGCAATGAAAAATCAACAGCTGTACAAATTGTTAAATCATATATAGATATTGTTGGAAATGAAAAATAGAAATTATTGAATTTTATATCGAATACGTTGTAAAATTATTCGAAATTCTCTACACCCCCCCAGAAAGGCATTCCCATGACAAATTCCACCCCTTCAAACCAACCCCTCCCCGCCCCTTCCATCGAAGCCCTCTACTCCCAAGAATTCCCTGACACCATGTCCTTTGACGCTATTTCCGCAAAGCTGGATTCCATGGGATCACATCCTGCGATCGCGCAGCTAAGACAAAAATTTTGCTATCAAGTGGCATTTGTGCTGACAGATGGCTTTACGCAGTATGAGCAGATATCTTTGGAAATGGAAGAGGGCTCTTTGCTGAAATTGTTTTATGAAAATATCAAAAAGCTGGATGCAGTATCAACCGACAGCTTTTTTTTCGAGGCATTTTGGTCTTACTTGCAAAAAGAGTACAATAAGTGCAAAGACAATATTCATAAGCTTTGTCATGTGCAATGGAAGCAGGATATTTTAAAGGAAGATCAGGTGCTTGATTATCTTTTGGTTCCATTTCAAAATGCATCGGATGAAATCTGGAATTTTATCATGGATGAAGTAAATAGTATGCAATGTGAAGAAGGAATACCAGAGTTTTGCAAGGTGCTTTCTTTGTATTACCGCAGTCGTGACAATGATGTGATAATAGAGGGATTGCTTGCATTTATGCGGAAGTTTCCGAACTATCGTGCTCCAAATGAATTGCTTGGATATACATACTATAATATGGCAATGTGGAACAATGCAATTGCTTGTTTTGAAAGAGTGCAGCAGGAATATTATTTCTTTCACGAAGACATTTACTGGATGCTAGCCTGGTCGAATGGCAAGATTAAAAATTATGCGGACGAAGAGAAATATTATCGGATGAGCTATCAGCTTGCTCCTGATATTCCATTTACTTTGAATAATCTGGGATATTCTTTGTATAAACAGAAAAAGTATTTAGAAGCGAAAGAGCTGTTCGGACAGTGCCTGGATGCGAATAAAGATCTGCCATATGCTGCGAATAATTATGTGCGTGTTTTGATTGCACTTGGTAGAAATGCAGATGCTAAGAAATTTGTAAATTCTAAAAAATTTAAGATTGCAAAAGCGATTCAGGAGAGAGTAAAGAGACAGGATGATCACAATGTCCGGCTAAATAAAAAAGATCTGTCGGTCAAGTCCGATACAATTATAGAATCTGATTCCGATACTGCCGATCTTTTTGAAATAACTTCATCAGAGGATGAAATAAAACGTTGTCAGCAGTATACAAATAATAGGCTGTCAGAGAATGGAGCAAAGTGTCAGCAGCCTTCGAATGAAATGCAGTTAGAGAGTAAAACAAAACATCAGCGTTTTTCTAATGAAAGGTCATTAGAAGGTGAAATAAAACATTCCCAGCCTTTAAATGAAAGACAGTTAGAAGCTACAGCAAAACACCTGCAGTTTTCAAAAGAAAAACTGTTAGAAGAAGAGCTGACAGCTAGAATAGAAAGCGGGATGCAGGTATTTGGGAAATATCTTAAAGTCTATAAACGCAAAGGGGAATATGGACGACAATATAATATTCCTGTAGGAAGACTAGATTTATTATGCGAGGATGCAAATGGGAATTTATATGTTATCGAATTAAAGAAGGATAGTGGATATGATGATGTGTATGAGCAGATTACACAGTATCTTGCATGGTTTGAACAAAGTGAAAAGTTCAAAGGAAAGAAAGTATATGGAATTATTTGTTTGAATCATCCGACACAGGAACTTCTTTCAAAAGTACATGCCGATAAAAGAATCAGAATATTTGAATATCAAATCTCGTATACAGAGTTATGATCTGATTCTTGCAACCGGTTCAGAAAAACAAGCTACCCCGATTTATCAGAAACCTGAATATTTCACAGACAAAACATGAAGTATTCAGGTTTCTTAAATTTTTGGGATTTTTGCATTATAAAGCGTTACATTTGACACATTTTAGTGTATGGTAGATAAATACGATTATTATGTTTTATAGTGCATAACAAAAGGGACAAAGAAAAGTTGACAATATATTATTCAAAACTGATATAAAAGTATCAAACAAATATCCCCTACACTCCGGTAATTCATCCCGGCTGATAAAAATGATAGGAAGGAAAAGGTATCTTTATAAGAAACTGTTAGATAGATGGGGGAATAGTCTGTTATAAGATACCGGGTAGAAAAATGAAGAAACATGTAAAACGCTTAGAAGCCATTATGCTTGGAATAACGATGCTTTTTTCTATGCCATTTTCCGGTACGGCAATGGCAGCAGGAAAGACAAGTGCGAATCAAATGACAGTCAAGACACATACTGCTCAGACAACAGCAGTTGAAGATGCAGAATCACCAAAAACAACATTTCCGGTTCATGTGATCCATAAGACAGGAAATGACAAGGAAAATTTTGTAATTGTGATCATGGGGGACGGATATACGGCACAACAGCAGGACCAATTTGTGAAAGATGCGACTCAAAAGGCACAGGGAATGCTGACATGGTCGCCTTATAAAGAATATTCTGATCGTATCAATATTTATGCAATACAGACCATTTCAAACGAAACCGGGATAAGCGAATATGGCGGAAAGAGTGTAGATACATATTTTCACCTTCGGCTATTTGGAAAAGCGATTGGATTTTCCAATGGTGGTGATCAAAAAGCGAAAGATTTGAGGGAGGAAATGGAAAAAAAGTATTTAGACGCAGGAGCCAGTGTTGGAACAATTCATATACTTTCCAATACAAATGGCGATTTTGGAGCATCGATCAATTCACTTTTTTCATTTTCAACGAATTCAGAAGATAACAGCAGTGGTACTGCTATGACTCATGAGGTTTCTCATAGTATTGGCGGTCTGGGAGATGAGTATGAGCGATATACCAATAAACCAAATACTTCTGCCACTTCTGACGCAGATAGTATTAAGTGGAGTAAATTGCTGGGCTTTCGGGGAATTGGGATCACAATGGCCGGAACCGAGACAGCGTTTGCACCAAGTCGTGAATGTATGATGAGATGGGCAGGACAGCCTTTTTGCGAAGTATGTAAAATGGAGCTGGCAAGAAAATTAAATAATACGGACTATGTCAGTTGTCCTCAGAAGTTATATGTAGCCGATCCGGAGATTTCAACTCCGCATAGTCGAACCGGTACACTGGATCGTGATAGCGAAAAATACAGGATCAGTGAGAAAAACATTACAAAAGCAAATGAAAAAGATTTGGAATTTCGTACTGTTGTGCAAAATATGGTCAATCAGGAACAACATCTGAAAATGAGCTTTAGTATTAAAGATGCAAATGGTATTACGATCAAATATCATGAAGAAAAAGAATTTACAATACCGGCACTTAGTAATTGGTATGATCCGGATGCAGCGCGAGAGTCTCTTTCCATTGTTTTTAGCAATGTCTCAGGTTTGGTCAAAGGTGATATATTAGAGGGAAAAGTGATCGATATTGATACAGGAAAAGTATTGGCCACAGATAAAACAGCCGGGCAGACCTGGAATACAGTCAATATTCATTATCAGTTGAAGAATGCAGATGGAACAAGCAGTGTGATCCCGGATGCAGCAACAGCTATGGTATATGTACCTGCAAATACAACATATGTTTTAAGAAAACCAGATCTGTCGGATTATACTTATGTGGGAAATAGTGTGAATCAGGACCGGATTACTGTGACAGAAGCAGAAACCGATGTTACATATTATTATCAGAAAAAGAAAGATTCACAGGTAACACCAGGCGAGAATCCGACTGTGTCCCCAACAATTGCACCAAGTGCTAGTACAGTACCGACTACATCACCAACGGTTACACCGGGAGAGACAGTTCCGATTACATCACCAATAATCACACCGGGAGAGACAGCACTGCCTACATCCCCAACAGTCACACCGGGAGAGACAGCACTGCCTGCATCCCCAACAGTCACACCGGGAGAGACAGCACCGGCTGTGTCCCCAACAATTGCACCAAGCACGAGTACAGTACCGACTACATCACCAACGGTTACACCGGGAGAGACAGCACCGCCTGCATCCCCAACAGTCACACCGGGAGAGACAGCACCGCCTGCATCCCCAGCAGTCACACCGGGAGAGACAGTTCCACCTGTATCACCAAAAGCCACAGAGCAATCTAAGGATGGACAGAGTATAACAATATTGGAAAATAAGAATACGTCACAAAAGAAAGCAGAAATCCTTGTTATAATAAAGCCTTCTTTTGCAAAAAAATATGCTAAGAATAATTATAGCTTTGTAAAGAGAGCGATTGAAAAAGTAGAAAAGAAAACTGCGAAGCAGAGAAGGAAGGTTGTTATAAAAGTTAGATTTAAGATGCAAAACAGAAAGAATCTGAGATGCAGATTAGATCGCGCAACATTGCATTATTTGACAGATAAAAAGATCCGGGAACTACAATGGGACAATGGAAATATGCGCCTCACACTGGATTTAAAGGCTTTGAGAACGATTAGAAAACAGACCGCAAAAGAGGTGTCCTTGACCCTTAAAAAGATAGGTTCTAAAAAAATTCTGTCAAAGATAAAGAAAACCAACAGAAAACGTTTTGCGTATGAGTTTTCTGTTATAGATGCAAAGAAGAAAAAAATAAGTAGTATCAAAAAAGGAAAAATAACGATAGAACTCGGTTATCAGCGATCACATACAGATAAAAAAAGTAAGATGTACGTATATCAAATGAATAAAAACGGATCTGCTGTTAATATATTAAAATCACACAATGATGTTAAAAGAAAGAAGATACGATTTTGGGTAAATCATCCCTGTAGAGTTGTGATTGGTCGTAAGATATAATGTTTTAGCAATAAAAGAAAAGGTATCATGAGGCAGTAAAAACGATTCATGATACCTTTTTTAAAAGACGGATTTTATATCATAATGGCAGAAGTGCCATAAAAGTGACCGATGAAAGATTAGACATTTAGTGTTGTCAGATCTTTTGTCATCTGGTCAAGTTCTTCAATGATTCGACCAATCTCGGCAGTTGTTTTTGTGTTTTCGGAGGTGATTTCATAAGTTTCGTTTGAATGAGCAGTAACTTCTTCTGTAGCTGCCGATATTGTTTCTATACCGGAAGCAATAATATTATTTGCATTAGTAAGTTCTGCAACAATGGATTTCATTTGTGCTGCTTCTTCATACACCATTGTGGTTTTATCTGCAATGGCTGAAAAGCTCTTTGCCGTGTTGCTTGCAGCTTTATTTTGCTCCTTTGCATTTTCAATCATTTGAGCAATAACACGAATCACTTCTTCTAATTCTTTAGAAATATTTTCAATTAATGTAGTAATATCAACTGTTGCATCTTGTGTTTGAGTAGCAAGATTTGAAATCTCGGAAGCAACAACGGAAAATCCCCTTCCTGCTTCTCCGGCTCTGGCTGCTTCAATACTTGCATTTAATGCAAGTAAGCTTGTTTGTGTAGTGATATTATCGATTAATTCAATGATAGAGTGCATTTGAACGGTATATGTGTTAAGTTCTTCAAGCTCTTTTGAAACATTTTCATTTGCATCATTAGATATCTTTGTGCGATCAATTAGTGTATCAATATTTTCGCGGGAAGAATTTAATTCAGCACGCGTATCCTCTAACGCTTCTGTCATAACAGAAGATCTGTTTTTGACTTGTTCTATTGTATTCTGAATCTGATTTGTTTTTTCCAGCTGTAATTGGATCGATTCAGCAGTGTCTGTTGTTCCTTGCGTAACTTCCTGCATTGATGCCATTGTATGATTGGTAGATGCTTCCAGTATATTCATCTTTTCGGAAACAATTCCTATACTTGTTGCAAGTTGTTTTGATGCAGCCATGAGCTGATTCATCATATTTGAAATTTGCTCTTTATCCTGCTCCATGGTTTTTAGTTTTTTATCATTAGAGGTATTGATATTGTTTGCACTCACGATCAGATAAAGAGAAAACAGAAGATAAGATGCAATTCGGATTTCAATATTCGGCAAATCATTAGATGTGTAATGATTGGTGAAAAAGCCATATACAATCTGAACAATATTAGCAAGAAATGTTGCTGACATATAAAGTGCACTCAATCGGGGACTGCCATAACAGATTAACAATGCTGCTATAAGCAGAGAATAGACATATGCTACCGGTGAAAATGTTGTAAAAATGATAAAACAATAAAAAATACCAAAGCCGATCGGCAACATGATCTTAATCTTTTCAGATTCCGGGTTGTGTTTGTATTCTGCAACGGTTACAAGAAAAGGAAGTAACGCTAAAATACAGAAAATAATATAATAGGAAATGGTACGGCTGCCTTTTAGAACTTCTAGCAGATAACATATGACAAGAATAACATTCATTAATCCATAGCCTAGCAATATAGAAATATTAGATCTTTTGATATCAGAATAGTTTTGAAAATTTGAAATATGCATTTAAGTGCCTCCTCCTTATATAAATAAAAATTTTATAAATTATATCATATCAAGAAAAAAGACACAAGGTCACGCTTTGAGGATGGTGTTTTTATTGAATTTATAATGCGAAATATGCTATAGTTTAATTAGGATTAGAAGGTTAGCCTGTAATAGGTATATCAGAGTATGAATAGAAAAAAATGGAGTAAGCAGAAAGGAAGAATGTTATGGCTGATTATATTTTAAGCTGTTGTTCTACAGCAGATCTGACAAAGGAACAATTCGAAGAGATGGATGTAAAATATATTTGTTTTCATTATGAAATGGATGGAAAACAATATGCAGACGATCTCGGTCAGACGATGCCGTTTGACCTGTTTTATCAGAAAATGGCACAGGGGGCGGATACAAAAACATCACAGGTCAACGCAGAAGAATATGAGGAATATTTTGAAGGATTCTTAAAAGATGGAAAAGATGTGTTGCATTTGTGCCTGTCTTCCGGCATTTCCGGTACGGTTAATTCTGCAAATATTGCAAAAGAAAAATTGTCAGAGAAATATCCTGACCGCAAGATCTTCATTGTAGACTCGCTCGGAGCTTCTTCCGGTTATGGACTGCTTATGGATACACTTGCTGCAATGCGTAAGGATGGTAAGACGATAGAAGAACTATATAACTGGGCAGAAGAATATAAGCTCAATGTGCATCATTGGTTCTTTTCTACAGATCTTTCATTTTATATCAAGGGTGGCAGAATATCAAAGACCGCAGGTGCGATCGGATCGCTTCTAAACATCTGTCCGCTGTTAAATATGGATTATTTGGGAAGATTGATCCCAAGATTTAAGATCCGTACCAAGAAAAAAGTTATTCGTGCGATCGTTGACAGGATGGAAGAAAATGCACAGGATGGACTGGATTATTCCGGAAAATGTTATATTTCACAATCTGCCTGCATTGAAGATGCCAAAGAAGTTGCAAGATTAGTCGAAGAAAGATTCCCAAAGCTTAATGGCAAGGTAAAGATCAATTATATTGGTACAACGATCGGAAGTCATACCGGACCGGGAACGGTTGCGTTGTTTTTCTGGGGAAAGAAACGGGAAGATTAGAGAGCGTTTGGGAGATAGAAAATTTCAGAACATAAGCTTTGCTTGCGAGGTGTTTTTATTGGACTCCTTATTTTTTATAATACAATTAAATAAAAAAACAAGAGAGAAATTGCTTATATGAGGATTGGGGGTCGTTAACATGAAGAATAATTCAGGAATGCCGGTATTTTTAGGATTGATAGGAATTATTGTAATGATAGCTGTGTTCAGTGCGATCGGAGACGCAGATAGAGAAAACTCAAAATGCCTTTACACAGGTTGCGATAATGAACGTGCGGAAGATAGCATTTATTGCTATCGGCATAAATCGTCAGGTAAAACGTATTCTGATCATCATTCATCTTTCCAAAGCAGTCCGCCCCCATCTGCTCAGCCAACAGAATCTCCTTCTTATGGCAGTACAAGAAATAACGGCAGTTCATATAGCAAGTCATATTCCGGAAAAGGAAAAAACAGTATTAATTCCGATATGTATGACTATGATAATCCGGACGATTACGCAGATGATTATGCTGAAGATTATGCTGAAGATGAATTTGGAAATGATAAAAGTGAATCTGCTTATGATTATGGATATGATGAAGCCTATGACGACTGGGAAGACGAAATGGATGATTAGTCTGACAAAGTAATCATCGTTGAGGTGTTTTCATTTCTCAAAACGAAGAGAAAAAGATGCATCTTTTGAAAAGTGAAGAACTTGTAGAAGATAAAGTCGGATAAGAGAAATGAAAAATGGAGGAGATTATGGCAAAAAGTACGAATCAGAAATTAAAATTACTATATTTAATGCAGATCATGCTGGAAAATACCGATGATGAGCATGGTTTAAGCATGGCAGAGATCATTGACAAATTAGCAGCGTATGACATTAGTGCAGAGCGAAAAAGTATTTATTCGGATTTTGAATTACTGCGGTTTTATGGGATCGACATTCAGCGGGAACAAAGAGACCGTACTGTGTACTACTATGTTGGCGCACGAGATCTGGAACTTGCAGAACTTAAGCTGCTTGTAGATGCAGTACAGTCATCAAAGTTCATTACAGAGAAAAAATCCCGCCAATTAATTAAAAAATTAGAGCGATTTGTCAGCAAATATGATGCACAGAAACTGAACCGACAGGTCTATGTGCATGGCAGGATCAAGACGATGAATGAAAGTATCTATTATAATGTTGACATTATACATAGTGCAATTGATAAAAATGTGATGATAGAGTTTCAATATTATCAATGGAATGTGGATAAAGAAATGGAATTGCGTCATGATGGGGCATTTTATCAGATTTCACCGTGGGGGCTTGTCTGGGATCATGAAAATTATTACATGGTTGGTTATGATAGTGTCGCTGGTATTTTGAAACATTTTCGTGTTGACAAGATGATCCGGATCGGACTGCTTACAGAACCAAGAAAAGGACGTGCGCAGTTTCAAAAGATGGATATTACAGCTTATACCAAGAAAAGATTCAGCATGTTTGATGGAGAAGTGCAATCTGTCACGATGATCTGTGAGAATCAATTTGCCGGAGTGATATTAGATCGATTTGGAAGAGATGTGCAGATGCGAAAAGAAGATGACAGCCATTTCAGAGTAACTGCAGATGTTGCCGTCAGCAATAATTTCTTTGGCTGGCTGATCGGATTGGGAGCAGGAATTAAGCTGATCGAACCGGAAGATGTTGTAAAGCAGATGCAGGACAGAGTATGTGAACTGTACCGGGAATATGTAGAAGAGTGAAAATCATTGTGTATTCTAATCAAACATGGTAGAATGAAAAGAGCAGTTAAGCACTGACAAATATGGAGAAAAGGACAGGATTATTATGTTATTAGAAGAATTAAGACAAAAAGTCGTTGAGTATGGAAACAAGCTGATATCATCAGGACTTACGATTGGTACAGCAGGTAATATCAGTATGTATGATCCGGAGAGCGGATATATGGTGATCAGTCCATCCGGTGTGCCTTATGCACAGACGAAAGCAGAGGATGTTGTTGTGATGGATCTTCAGGGAAATGTGGTTGACAGCAAATGTAAGCCATCAAGCGAAAGCGGACTTCATGCAGCATTTTATTTAGAGAAACCGGATGCACGTGCAGTTGTTCATGCACATTCTATGTATTGTACAACACTTGCCTGTGCAGGAGTGGATCTGAAAGCAACACATTATGCGATCGCAGATGCAGGTGTTGCAACGGTTCCAACCGTTCCGTATGAGACATATGGTACACCGGAACTGGCACAAAAAGTTCGTGATTGTCTCCGCAAGTCTGACAGCAAGGCACTTTTGATGGCAAATCATGGTATGGTAGCATATGGTGATTCTTTAGAGAAAGCATTTGCAGTTGCCCTGACATGCGAATGGTGTGCACAGGTTGAATGGCGTGCGATGGCGATCGGTACTCCGAATGTTTTATCGGATGAGCAGATGGCAGAAGTCATTGAACATTATAAGACATACGGACAGGCAAAAGACAGTGACAAACAGTCACAGGGTTATTTTGGTTAATTGCTGCGAGTTGCCTTGTTTATTAATCACTTGAATCATAGAATACATTAGAATATAAGGTGTCAGAAATTTTAGAAGATAAGCTGTATCATTTGGAAACAAAGGTTTTGCAAAAGATTTTGTTCTGTTGTAAAACCTTTTCCGAAGCGAAATCGGATATTTGAAAAAGTTTTTGACACCTTATATTTTTTATAAGATGTACTCACGGTATCTTCTCAAAATGAATTTTTCGGCAGTATATCAAAAATCCATCTTGAAACTTTTCGTTCAGAAGATTCCGAGAGTATATTAAGTATATTGGGGGATCAACATGAAAAGAACGTATAAGGAAAAACGGAAAAATAAGCATATCATAGCTGTAATCGGTCTTATTTTTGCAATGTGTATTGGAAGCGGAATGTTTGGAATGTTTGGCATGTCCGGCACGGCAGCAACAGCCAGCCAGATGAATGCAAAGACGCCTCTTGCCCGGCATGGCAGGCTTTCTGTCAAAGGGGTGGATCTAGTCGATCAGTCGCAAAAGAAATTTCAACTGCGTGGAGTCAGTACGCATGGCATCAACTGGGATGTTGGCTCGCCTTATGTGAACGAAGCGGCTTTTCGTACACTTCGTGATGACTGGGGAGTTAATGCAATCCGTCTTGCTATGTATACCTCTGAATACAACGGCTACTGTTCCGGCGGAGACAAAAAAGCCCTTCGGACAAAAGTGGAAGAGGGAGTACAATATGCGACAAAGCTTGGTATGTATGTGATCATTGACTGGCATATCCTGAGTGATGGCAACCCGAAACAGCATATCAAAGAAGCAAAGCGCTTCTTTGCAACAATGGCAGCCAAGTACAAAAAGCAGAAAAATGTTCTTTATGAGATATGCAATGAACCAAACGGATGCAGTTGGAAAACGATCCGGTCTTATGCACAGTCGGTGACTAAAGTGATTCGGAAAAAGGATGCAAAAGCGATCGTGATCGTAGGAACGCCTACATGGTCACAGTTAGGATCGGATGGCACGCATGTGGAGGTCGCAGACAGTCCACTCAAAAATGTAAAAAATGTGATGTATTCTTTGCATTTTTATGCAAATGAATGGAGTCATAATAAATATCTGCCGGCTAAGTTAGATCTTGCGAGAAAAAAGGGGATTCCCGTGATCGTCACGGAATTTGGTATGACAGCAGCAAGTGGAAATGGTGCAATCAGTACAAGTTCCACCAGCCGCTGGCTTACAAGACTGGATAAAAGAAATGTCAGCTATTTTTGCTGGAGTCTGTCGAATAAAAATGAATCCAGCGCATTGCTTCGGCCGGGCTGCAAAAAGACCGGTGCATGGACCAAGAAAGACTTGTCGAAAGCCGGACAATATATCCGTAAAAAATACCGTCAGAGAAGATAGGAAACTGCTTGTACAGTAGTGGCACACCAACAAGAATTGCTATTGCAATTCTTGCAAAGTTTAATGGAATATTAAACTTTTGACAAAGTGCTGGCTTTGCACTTTTTATGGACTGGGAAATTGCTCGTACAGTAGTGGTGTACCAACAAGAATTGCTATTGCAATTCTTGTAGTGCAAAGCGCAGGCTTTGCACTTTTTTAGTTCCTTTTTTCTTTCTTTTCTTTTTCGTACAATTTTAATTCATTTAAAGCTTTACCGCCAAGTGGATACAGAATTATTACATTAAAGATGGTCATTAATCCGATTCCGACATCTCCCAGATCCCAGACAAATGTATAGGCGGCAAGTCCACCGATAAAGAGCATGATCAAGGCAAGAACCTTATAGGCAGTCTGCCAGATCCATTTGTCACCAAATAAATAAGAGACATTGCTTCTGGCATAGAAAAGAATGCCAAGGAACGTAGACAGACTAAACAGAAATAAGGTTGCGGCAATAAAAATAACACCGAAATCTCCAAGATGGTATTTCATTGCAGCCTGTAAAAGATCCATGCCCTGTAATCCTTTGACGAGTTTTTCGGGGGCAAGAAGCATGATCATGGCAGTACAACTGCAAATAACGATCGTATCGATAAAAACACCGAGAGCCTGTACCAGTCCTGCTTTGACTGGCTGGTCACATTCTGCTGCGGCTGCGGCACAGGGAGCAGAACCCGAACCGGCTTCATTAGAAAAAAGTCCTCTCTTAATACCGTTCATCAAAACTGCACCAAAACCACCGGCAGCCACCTGACGCAGTCCAAAAGCCTCATGAATAATCCGTGAAAAGATACTTGGAAGGAGATGAATATGCAAAACGATGATCAAAATGGTAATTGTAAAGTAACAAACTGCCATAACAGGAACCATCATATCTAATACTTTTACCGTCGCATTTTTGCGAAGAACAATGATGGCTGACAGAATCACCAATACAACAACGGTATAGATTGGAGGAATCGAAAATGCATTTTTGAAAGAAGATACAACCGAATTGCTGATGACCTGGCTGATACCGCACCAGCAGATCAGACCGGAAATCGCAAATAGTACAGAGAGCAGATTTCTTTTCTTATGCCGTTTCTGTTTTTCTTCTATAAAAGCATGGATATAATATGCCGGACCGCCCCGGAATCCGCCATATAAAGGATCTTTTTGTTTATATAACTGTGCCAGCGTTGCTTCGATAAAAGCTGTTGAAGAACCGATCAAAGCCGTGATCCACATCCAGAAGACTGCCCCGGCACCACCGGCAGAAATTGCGGCAACCACACCGACAAGATTTCCCATGCCGACACGGGTAGCCGTTGAGACTAATAGCGTTTGCAAAGAAGACAGACTGCTTTTGTCCTCTTTCTTTTCCAGCAGAGCCTTGATCATATCAGGAAATAAACGGATCGGTAGAAATTTTGTACGGATCGTAAAATAAATGCCGGTTGGGATCAATAATAGGATTAAAAGAGAAATGCCGAGTGTTCCGCCACCCGGTAATGGCAATGTGATCAGATCTCCCCAAAGAAATGAATACACTTTTTCAATAATTGTAATAATCATAAATAAAAAATACCTTTCTGTTTTTTATGCAGCATATTCTCTTATTATATAATTGATTTTGCATTCTGTACAGAAGAATTCGTAATCATTGCTGTAAATTATGTTAAAAATGATTACCATTTCAAAAAGCAATAGAATAACTGATTACTGTTTCAAAAAGCAGCAGAATATTTAAAAATCTATTGCATGAAAAGAACCAGATTGTTTTACATGATACTGTAATAAAAGATCAAAACATTTAAAAATCCATTTCGTCAAAAGAATCCGTATGCAGCAAAAAATGATTTCTATGACAGATAATGATCTGTTCTTTTTGCATCTTGCTGAGTTCATTAGACAATGCGCTGCGGTCCAGATTCAGATAATCCGCAAGCTGCTGGCGGTTAAATGGAATGTCAAAAGAAAGACTTCCCTGTCTGGAAGCTTCGTATGACAGATAGGAAAGCAGTCTTGCACGTATGGTTTTGGCAGCAGTATGAAAACTTCTGCGGGAAAGATGCAAATTTTTTTGTGCGAGGATCGCTAAAAGGTTACGGATCAATTTGTTGTGATGCGGGCAGGAACGTTCGCAGGTTGTCAGTAAATGAAGCATATTCAGGCAGAGAATACGACTGTCTTCTATCGCAACGATATTGACCATAAGCGGTTCACCAGGTACACAGGCATACGTTTCGGCAAAAATGTTTCCGGGGGTGATCATGCTGAGAATCGTTTTGTTACCCCAGAGATCATCATGCTCAATCGAAAGTTTTCCTTGCAAAAGGACTCCGAGAGAGGAGATCGGATCGCCCATCCGATAAACAAATTCCCCTTTTTTAATAAATTTTTCTTCTGACCGAAGGCAGGGTAAAATGGCTTCGATTTCTTCTTCTTTCAGCCCTTTCCAGAGAGGGGTTGTCATTAAAAAATCAATGTTTTTCATAAAAATCTCCTGTTTGTTGTTATAACAACATTCTTCTTGTAGGAATTATGACATAATGCAGCTATCAAATCAATCACATTTTCATGCGAAAGACAGATCAGACAACAGATCAGGCAAATTCTACCTGACGTTACAAAAGCGGATGAAACACTGCTTTTGTAAAAAGTGAAAGAATAAATGCTTTTTAGGGCATGATACTATTTGTCAAAGCATGAATCCAAAGAAAGGATAGAAAAAATGGAAAAAAAGATGTTTTGTTTTCAATGTGAACAGACAGCAGGATGTACAGGTTGTACCGGCAGTGCTGGAGTTTGTGGTAAAGATGCCAAAGTAGCAGCGTTACAGGATCAGTTGACGGGAGCCATGATCGCCTTAGCAAATACTTGCAAAGGATGTCCAAACGAACCGGAGACGGACCGCCTGATCATTGAGGGACTTTTTACAACGATCACAAATGTGAATTTTAATCAGAATACCATATTTGAAATGATTCAAAAGATCCACGATAGGACACAGGAGCTTGCAAGTCAGTGTGGCTGTATGGCAGCTACGGATTATGATATGAAGCAGATATGGGATGCCGATGAAGATATTCGTTCCCTGAAATCCTTAATTTTATTTGGAATCCGTGGTATGGCTGCGTATGCTTATCATGCAGAAATGCTTGGATACCGGGATGAAAAAGTCAATGCATTTTTCTATAAAGCATTACAAACGATTAGTCAGGAGCTTGGCATGGAACAGCTTTTGCCGGTTGTTCTCGAAGTAGGAGAAGTCAACTTGCAATGTATGGCATTGCTCGATCAGGCAAATACCACCAGCTATGGAACACCTGAACCGACCAAAGTAAGTTTACAGATTGAAAAAGGACCGTTTATTGTGGTAAGTGGTCATGACCTAAAGGATTTAGAACTGCTTTTAGAGCAGACAAAAGGAAAAGGGATCAATGTGTATACACATGGTGAAATGCTGCCGGCACATGGTTATCCGAAACTGAAAAAATATGCTCATTTGAAAGGGAACTTTGGAACAGCATGGCAGAACCAGCAGAAAGAATTTGCAAATGTACCGGGTGCATTTCTGTTCACAACAAACTGTCTGATGCCAGTCAAACCAAGTTATGCGGATCGTGTGTTTACTACAGAAGTAGTATCATATCCTGAGATCGTACACATTGATGATAAGAAAGATTTCACACCGGTCATTGAAAAAGCATTAGAACTTGGCGGATATCAGGAAGATCAGGAACGAAGCGGTATCAATGGCGGTAAATACGTGATGACAGGATTTGGTCATGGCACAGTGCTTAGCGTTGCTGATAAAGTCATCGAGGGCGTAAAAGCCGGAGATATCAGTCATTTCTTCTTAGTCGGTGGCTGCGATGGTGCAAAAGCTGGAAGAAATTATTATACAGACTTTGTCAAAGAGACACCAAAAGATTCGATCATTCTGACTCTGGCATGTGGGAAATATCGTTTTAATGATCTGGATCTTGGCGAGATCAATGGTCTGCCACGCATTATGGATATGGGGCAGTGTAACGATGCATACAGTGCCATTCAGGTTGCGATTGCCCTTTCGAAAGCATTTGAATGTGATGTCAATGAACTGCCACTTTCGATGATCCTTTCCTGGTATGAACAGAAAGCAGTTTGTATTTTGCTGACACTGATTCATCTCGGAATCAAAAATATTTATCTGGGACCGACACTTCCGGCATTCCTGTCACAAAATGTGTTGCAATATCTGGTAGAGCATTATGCCATCTCGCCTACCAGCACACCACAGCAGGATCTGAAAAAGATTTTAGGATAGAGCAAAGAGAAAAAAAGATAGGCTGAAAGTATATAGGCTGAACATGACAGACCGGAAAACAAAAGTATTGACAGCCGGGAGATCGGATTACAGGGCTTCCTGAAAATAGATTACGGCAAAAAGAAAGTAATCGGATAAAAAGTATTTAAAATAACCAAAATAAGGAACAGACTTTTCAATGTTTTCTGTAGCAGGCAGAATGATATTGGCGGTCTGTTCTTTTTTTGAGAAAGGATATTGAGCAGTTCAAATTTACAAAGACAAACAAAAAATGTATACTATATAAGATAAAAAGCAATAGAAAATCGCAACGATTACAATGTCTGGGAGAACAAGATGTTTAATATAGAAGAAGAGTTAAAAAAGCTGCCGGCAAAGCCCGGTGTCTATCTGATGCATGATAAAAAAGATGCGATCATCTATGTCGGGAAAGCGATCAGCCTCAAGAACCGCGTGCGACAGTATTTTCAAAGCAGCCGTCGTGTTACACCAAAGATTCAGCAGATGATCTCGCATATCGATCATTTTGAATATATCATCACCGATTCGGAAGTGGAAGCTTTGGTATTGGAAAATAACCTGATCAAAGAACATCTGCCAAAGTATAACACAATGTTAAAGGATGATAAAACTTATCCGTTTATACGGGCAACGGTGTATGAAGATTATCCGCGTCTGATCTATTGCCGCCAGCAAAAAAAAGACAAATCACGTTATTTTGGACCGTTTACCAGTCAGGGAACGGCTAAGAATGCGATAGAAATGGCGCAAAAGATCTATCATGTGCGTACCTGTAACCGGGCATTGCCAAAAGATGAAGGAAAGCAGAGACCTTGCCTGAATTATCATATCAAACAATGTGATGCCCCTTGTCAGGGCTATATTTCCAAAGAAGAATACCGCAAAAATTTTGACAAGGCACTCAAACTGTTAGAAGGAGATTATCGCGAAGTGATCGAAGTCTTACAGGAGAAGATGCAAAAAGCTTCCGATAATCTAGAGTTTGAGGATGCAGCGAATTATCGTGATCTGATCGAAAGCGTGAAAAAAGTAGAGATTCGCCAGAAGATTACAGACTTCGGCGGTGTAGACCGGGATATCATTGCCGTTGCATCTACGAATGAAGAAGCAGTCGTGCAGGTTTTCTTTGTCCGGGAAGGAAAAATGATCGGCAGGGATCATTTTTATCTGAAGGGAATCGGTGGGGACGGCAATGATGAGATCTTGCAGGCATTTGTCAAGCAGTTTTATGCCGGAACACCTTTTATTCCGCGTGAAGTCATGGTAGAATATGAGATACAGGATAGTCATCTGATCGAAGAATGGCTGACACAGCGAAGAGGAAGCAAAGTCAGCGTGATCGTTCCACAAAAAGGTCAAAAAGAGCGTTTGATGGAGCTTGCACATAAGAATGCGGCAATGGTTCTGACACAAGACAGCGAAAAGATCCGTCGGGAAGAAGAGAGAACCTCCGGTGCAATGGCACAGATATGCGGCTGGATGGGCATAAAAGGAGTCTTACGTATTGAATCGTATGATATTTCTAATATCAATGGTTTTCAGTCAGTCGGTTCGATGGTAGTCTTTGAAAACGGCAAACCAAAGAAAAGCGATTACCGGAAGTTTCGAATTAAGACCGTACAGGGCCCGGATGATTATGCAAGTATGGAAGAAGTGCTGAGTAGACGTTTTCAGCATGGTTTGGAAGAAAGGAAGAATCTCAAAGAGAAAGACTGGAACACCGATCTTGGAAGCTTTACACGTTTCCCGGATCTGATCATGATGGATGGTGGAAAAGGCCAGGTACACATTGCACAGCAAGTATTAGACAAACTTGGGTTAGCAATTCCTGTTTGTGGTATGGTAAAGGATGACAAGCATCGTACCAGAGGATTGTTCTTTCAGGAAAGAGAGATCCCGACCGAGACTGACAGCGAAGGATTTCATCTGATGACCAGAATTCAGGATGAAGTACATCGTTTTGCAATCGAATACCATAGGTCGTTACGAAGCAAAACACAAGTCAGATCAATCTTAGATGATATTCCGGGAATCGGCGAAAAGAGAAGAAAAGCCCTGATGCGCTATTTTAAGGAATTAGAAAAAATCCGTGATGCATCGGTAGAAGAGCTGGCACAGGTGGATACCATGAATGAACGGGCTGCAAAGCAGGTGTATGAGTTCTTTCATAATAACAGACAGAGTAGTGCTTTTATTGAGGAAGAAAAATAAAAACACGCAGATCAAAAGCCGATGAAGAACAGCAAAAGCAGGGCATGCCAAAAGCAGATACAAGAAAAGCAAAAATAAAGCATGCCAAAAGCAAGATCAAAGAAAAAAGAATAAATTTACAAAAAAAAGAAATAATGCGTTCTCGGTATCTTCTCCAAACGAACCCTTTCGGCTGGATTTTCGATATACTGCTTCCATTTTCTCGTCGTACACACCGTGTACGCACTGCAAAAATGTCATTGTATAACAAAAATCCATCTCGAAATATTTCGTTTAGAAAATTCCGAGAGTACATAATAAAAGAATGGAGGAAAGATTATGCAAGGTAGTGGATATAATGTAACATTAAAGGAATTAGCAGACAAATTAGAGTTAGAGAATTGTACACCGGATCTCGATATCGACCATGTCAAGATCACACAGACAGAAGTCAATCGTCCGGCATTACAGTTAGCAGGTTATTTTGATTATTTTGATTCCAGCCGTATCCAGATCATCGGTCATGTAGAACATACTTATATGCAAAAGATCGGTATTGAACGAAGTGTTGAGGTAATGGAACGCATTATGTGTGGCAGTGAAGAATCACCAAAGCCTCCATGTATCATTTATTGCCGTGAGATCTGGATCGAAGATGAGATCGTCGAACTGGCGAACAAATACAATGTACCGCTTTTGAGAAGCCGTAAAGCAACTTCTCCGTTTATGGCAGAACTGATCCGCTGGCTGAATACAGAACTTGCACCAAGATGTTCGGTACATGGTGTATTGGTTGATATCTATGGTGAAGGTGTTCTGATCATGGGTGAAAGCGGTATCGGTAAATCAGAAGTCGCATTAGAGCTGATCCATCGCGGTCATCGTCTGGTATCGGATGATGTTGTTGAGATCAAGAGAGTCAGCGACAGTTCTTTGATCGGAAGTGCACCGGATATCACAAGACATTTTATTGAATTACGAGGTATCGGTATTATTGATGCCAAGACATTGTTTGGTGTAGAAAGTGTAAAGGATGAGCAGGAGATCAATCTGGTCATTAAACTGGAAGAATATGACAAAGAGCAGGAATATGACAGATTAGGACTGGAAGAGCAGTATATTGAATTCTTAGGCAATCAGGTCGTATGTCATTCGATTCCGGTTCGTCCGGGACGAAATATCGCAGTTATCTGTGAATCGGCAGCAGTCAATCACAGACAGAAAAACATGGGATATAATGCAGCATTGGAACTTTATAACCGTGTTACGAGCAATTTGCAGGAGAAAAGGTCTGAAAAGGAGTAAGGGAAGCATATGTTATTTATAAAATCGGATGAATTGAAAACAGGGATGCGCCTGGCAAAGCCCATTTATAATAAAAATGGTGTTATGCTGTATGAACGTAATTCGAAACTGACCAGACAGGGGATTGTCAGTATTCAGAACTTTGGATTGATCGGTGTCTATATTCTTGAGCCTGCAGAGCCGGTTCCACCAATGAGTGAAGATGATATTGAGTTTGAGCGTTTTCAGGCAATGGCGATCTTTACAATACGTGATATCCTTGATGATGTGGCAGCACAGAAAGAACCAAAGGGGATGTATCCCTTTGCGAATCAGGTGATCAAGAAATACGGTTCTTTATATCACAAGATTAATTTTGTACAAAACTTACGCAGTACAGAAGATTATGTTTATAAACATGCATTGAACACAGCTATTTTATGTGCATTGATCTCGAAAAAGATGGAACTTGATTTTAAAGCACAGCTTGATGTGGTCGTTGGAGGTATTCTCCATGATATCGGTGAACTTATGATGCCGCTTGCACTGCGCAAGATCAAGAAAGAAGAGAGGTCAGAGGAAGATGAAAAGAAGATCAATACCTATTATTATGCAGGATATCAGTTGATCAACAAAGATTATGAGCTGGATGCAGGGGTAAAGAGAACAACAACACTTGCGATGCGTGATCTGTATCAGATTGGAGATGCAGATGTTATTCAAAATACCAAAAAGATCAATGAGGTAGAAATCTTAAAAGTAGCTTCCGTATTTGATACGATGACAGCGATGAAGTTTGAAGAAGAACCGATGTCAGAGATTACGGCACTTCGTTACCTTTTAGACGGAGCAAACGGATACGATCAGCTCGTTGTGCAGGCATTGGTCGACAGCATTAATGTGTTGCAGCCGGGTGTCTGTGTTGATCTGAGCAATGGAGACAAAGGTCTGGTAATTACAGAAAATCCGACCGATATCTTACATCCGTTTGTATTATCATTCCGTGACAACCAGATCTTAAATCTGGCAGACAGTTCGGTTGCCAGTGGAGTACATATTGTAGATATCATGAAAACAATGGATAACCGTCATATTGTCGATCATGAAGCTTTAGCAAAGTATAAAGGTGAAACCGTACATTTAGGTGAAGCCCGTACTAATAAACATTATTAGTGACCTGGTATAAAAGCAGCACTACAAAGTATAAACACAAGAAACAGCAGTGCCGGACAGAAACGGCATGGTACATAACCGGAACACGGTATGACGAAACAGTTAGCAGAATGGAGAACAAAGATGTATATCATAGTGGGACTTGGAAACCCGGAAAGTAAATACAATGGAACAAGACACAATATTGGTTTTTCTGCAATCACAGCGTTAGCAGATGCAAACAACATTTCACTGGATATGAAGAAGCACAAAGCACTTTGCGGCAAAGGTGTGATTGCCGGTCAAAAGGTGCTTTTGGCAGAACCATTGACCTATATGAACCTGAGTGGGGAAAGTGTCAGAGAGTTGGTTGATTATTATAAGGTCGATCCGACCGATGAGTTGATCATTATTTATGATGATATCAATCTGGCTCCGGGAAAGCTTCGTATCAGAGAAAAAGGAAGTGCAGGCGGTCACAATGGGATCAAGAATATCATTGCACATCTGGGAAGTCAGGAATTTCCGAGGATCCGCATCGGTGTGGGAGAGAAGCCAAAAGGCTGGGATCTTGCCGATTATGTTCTGGGGCGTTTCGCCAAAGAAGAAGAACCGGTGATCCGGGAAGCATTAGAAAAAGTAGTACAGGCGTGTGAAGTCATGATCACGGAGGATACCCGTACCGCCATGAACCGGTTTAACGGATAAAGAGGGGAAAAATGAAAACGTTATTACAGCCTTTACAGGAGATAAATGCATATAGCAGTGCCAAAGAATGCATAGACAGAGAACGTCTGCCTATGCATATTTCAGGTTGCATGGATTCGCAAAAGGCACATTTTATTTACGGACTGTCAAAAGAAAAAGGATGGTCTGTTATTGTCGTGCAAAATGAGATCAAAGCCAGAGAAATGCTTGAAGACTATAAGATGTTTGATAAAAATGTATTGTATTTTCCGGCAAAGGATGTGATCTTTTACAGTGCCGATGTACATGGAAATGCAATCACGGTCGAACGTCTGAAAGCGATACAGGCACTTTTGACACAGGAAAATGGAACGATCATCACAACAATGGATGCTGGAATGGAGCATCTTTTCGACCTATCGGTTTATCAGAGAGCCATGCAATTTGTGACGGAAGGCGATACGATGGATCTTGAAAATTTTATTGTCCGAATGATCGACATGGGATACAAAAGGCAAAGTCAGGTCGAAAATCCCGGTGATTTTTCTGTGCGTGGTGGGATTGCGGATATTTTCCCAATTACGGCAGACTGTCCTTATCGTGTAGAACTTTGGGGAGATGAGATTGACACGATCCGTTCGTTTGATGTCGAAAGCCAGCGTTCGATCGAAAGGATCGAGAGCCTTATGATCTTTCCAGCTTCTGAATTTATTGTGACAAAAGCACAGATCACAGAAGCATTTGCAGCAATGAAAAAGGATCAGAAAAAGAATATCGAGCATTTTCGACAAGAGAAAAACCATGAAGCCGTCAACCGATGCAATGAGATGATCAAAGCGTTAGAAGAAGAGTACCGGGAATATGGACAAAGAGATGGCTTAGAAAGCTTTGTTCCGTATTTTTCAATCGGACAGGGCAGTTTCTTTGATTACTTTGATCGTCAAAATACACTGTTCTTTGTTGATGATGTACAACTTTGCATGGAGAAAGCAGAAGCAATTGAAACGGAATTTCGTGAGAGTATGGAAGGCAGACTTGAAAAGGGATATATCTTGCCAAAGCAGATGGAACTGTTATATAGTGCAGAGTCGGTACTTGCTATGTTAGAACAAAAAAGAACAATTTATCTGACCATGTTAGACACACTGCCAAAGAAGATCAAAGTCAATGAAAGTTATGCATTGCATGTACAGACGATCGGTTCTTATAATAAACATTATGATCTTTTGATCGAAGATCTGAAAAAATGGAGTGAGACCGGTTATCGTGTTGTCGTTCTTTCGGCTTCCAGAACGCGTGCGGAGCGTATGAGCCGTGACCTGAATGCCCAAGGAGTGGCATCTTTTTACCGGGAAACACTGGATACGACCTTGTCGGCAGGACAGATCATGGTATCGTATGGATATCTGCGCAAAGGTTTTATTTATTCGACAGCAAAATTTGTTATCGTAACAGAAGGAGATGTCTTTGGCGCAAAGACCAGAACGAAGAGAAAACGCCAGAAAAAATATGACGGCAAAGTGATCCAGAGTTTCCATGATCTCAACATTGGTGATTATGTCGTACACGAGAATCATGGACTGGGCATTTACAAAGGAATTGAAAAAGTACAGGTTGACCGTGTGGCGAAGGATTTTATTAAGATCGAATATGGAGATGGCGGTAATTTGTATGTTCCGGTATCTGGTTTGAATGTGTTACAGAAGTTTGCAAGCCAGAGTGCGAAAAAGCCTAAACTAAACAAGTTAAATTCAAACGAATGGAAAAAGACAAAGTCGCGTGTGCGCACCGCAGTACAGGAGATCGCCAAAGACCTGGTGCTTTTGTATGCCAAGCGACAACAGATGCAGGGTTATGCGTTTAGTCAGGATACACCGATGCAAAATGAGTTTGAAGAACTTTTTCCATATGAAGAGACACAGGATCAGTTAAAAGCGATCGAAGATACCAAACGGGATATGGAAAGCACGAAGATCATGGATCGCCTGATCTGTGGTGATGTCGGTTATGGCAAGACAGAGATTGCGCTGCGAGCTGCGTTCAAAGCAGTCAATGACAGCAAGCAGGTCGCTTTTTTGGTTCCGACAACGATCCTTGCACAGCAGCATTACAACACCTTTATGGAACGACTCGGTGATTTCCCGATCACTGTGGAGATGCTGTCACGTTTCCGTACACCGGCACAGCAAAAGAAAGCATTGGAAAGACTCAAAAACGGAGAAGTCGACATTATCATCGGAACAC
>ERZ831634.1458-NODE-1458-length-24541-cov-20.620926_pt1 | contig 24541 bp, 18 predicted proteins | sample MGYA00519953_ERZ831634 | MGnify/ENA primary metagenome ERZ831634 (study PRJEB31850, sample SAMEA3708718) | human gut metagenome | biome: human gut; feature: human-associated habitat; material: faeces | place: China | collected 2014 ... | reverse complement strand
TCATATTGTTTTCCTGTTCCCATTGATGACACACTCCTTTGTTTTTATTATACTTCGATTGTTTTGTATGTGTCAAGTTTTATTATACAGGATTAAGGCTGTTGTAGAGATCAATGCTTGACGATAGCCTTAGCATATTTTCCTCTGAGATATTAAGTGGCTTTCCATTAAATGTATAACGATATTGCATGATATCGCCCTCCTTTAATATATTTATTATACAAATTTGATGCATCTCATTTGTTATAATAATTATACCTCAGCCCAGAGCCGTTTTCATCTTTGTGAGTGTTAAAAAGCAAGTATTTATTTTCACTCACAAATTTGGCACAAAAAAAGAGAGCCCGTTTTCGAGCTCTCTTGAAATTTTACTTATTATACTTTTTCGTACTCGTTCTATTGACTGGCTCTATGCTTAACTTCGCACAAAGATCACGATGTTCTGATAGTGTATTTATTGCGATTTGTTTAGTGAAGGTTAGTTGGAATTTTTTAAGTTCATCGCTTTCATTATTAGTCTCAGCAAGGATTTTTTGGTAGTATGAGATAAACCTCTCTGATATTTCATCATATTCTTTATTTACAAACTTCGCTATCTCACTATAATTTTTTTCCGAATTCTGTTTTTCTTCTTCATCAGCATAGAGATTTACAACATAGTACATATCGGCAATAGCCTGCAACTTGTCAAGAATATTTATATACTCGTCTTTGGCTCTTGAATAAAATCTGTGAAGAGCATTGCTATGAGTGATACCTTCAAGCAAAACTGTAAAATCTTCTTCACAGAAATACGCTGGATATCTATATGACCTCGGATAATCATCTTTAGATTTTGATTTTGCCACATAGTCATTCCATAGAGGTTTGAACTTATTTCCAAACTCTTTGTCATTTACCAACGTATTGAACTCCTTAGGATTGTCGATACACTCGTTAAACTTATCCATATTCTCAAATTTTGAGAATATAGTTTGCCACAGGTCGTTATTGTCTTGTTGGTCGAGATGCTCACATAAATACTTATTCTCAACATATCTCATACATCTGAAAGGGATATATATTTTTTTGCCACTCGAAGTAGTAAAAAGATATTGTTCTTTTTCACAAATGCAAGTCTCTATATATTGCTCAAGATCATCGACCAAATCGTGTAACATTTGCTGTTCTTCAAATTCATCTAGAGAATTATAGCGTGTCTTTTTGGTCAGATAGCAAAGGTAACTCTCGCTTTTTTGTTCATTATCAATACGATTGATATATGTATATTTAATGATTTTCAATACTACGCCCCAATATTTTTGAGGAATGCTCTTATAACTGCCATTGCTGCGATTTTTTAGTAAGTTTTTATCAACGCCAAATTTATTGCAGACACTATCTATCATTTTGTAAATATCCTTGCTGTCTCTTTCAGGAGAATAATATTCTGTATCAATTATAAATCTCTTTGCTATGGCGTATAGTGTGCCAAGTCTCATATTTTGTCTTAGTAGGTCGGCATTTAAGTTTCCACGCTCATCGTAACTTTCATCTTCACGTATGTACCTCAAAAATTCTTGTAATTCAGCTTCATTATTATATGCCATATGAATCGACCACCTTTCTATATATTTTAATTATACACCATATTTCACCACTTTTCAACCATAAATTAGTTGATATCAAGTTTTTTGTTGCCATTGTCAGCATTGTCGGCATTTTCAGCAAAAAAATAATATGAGAGCAGTTTTCACCCTCATATTATTCTTTCTCACTACTTTACCTTAGCTTTGATTTTTGTTGTGCCAGTAAACAATGCAACGGCAGCCACACTTCCTGCTGTGAACAGTTCTATTGCTGACGTGCTTGCTACTGTCGCTGTGATCAATCCCAGTATCATATTCTAACCTCCGATTTTTGAAACTCCATACAAAATGCTTAGTGTAATACCGAAACCGAGAATATAGTATGTCATAAATATCACTCCTTTCAGTTAAGCTTTATTATCTCTCTTGCCTTAGTATTTTTCTTTGACTTTACTTCTTGAACTGCTTTCTCAACAGCCTTTTCTTTAGGCAAATGAACTTCACTTAAATACCATTTTGAAAACTTGCACCTTATGCCTAGCCACAATGGGTGCGGACACTTTTCATTTGGCATAGTCTTCGTTGCAAGCTGATATATAGTACCATTTGGGCAATGCTCTTGGTACATCTGCATGATGAGCTTTTTGCTTTCATTGCAGGCTTTACAGCTTTGCATACTGTTGCCATAAGCTAATATGAATTTCTTGTCCTTGAAATCTTTCTTAGCCATAATTTCATCTTCAATGTACCTCATATTGTCATCGTCAACTTCAAGCCCTTTTGCAGACAGCTTTGTTTTTACCACCTTTGAGAAAAGATTTATTATCGTGATCTCAGACAAGCCCATATCTTGCATATGAGAAATTATATGCAAAAGTGTTGTATCTTCACTATGAATATTTTCAGCGTTGCGTGTAGGGTACATCAAGACCATTACAGCCTTATCACCTTGAACGCCCTCCAATGTTTTAGTGACAGAATATGTATGCTCTCCGTCATCAGAGAAAACAAGCTCAGTTTTTATTGTTGAAACAGTTGTCATCATAACAGTTCCTCCTTTGCGTATATTACGATAGCAAAATCGGGATTTGTGATGAAAAGCTTTTTGATATATCCTCCGACTTTGAGGGAATACTCACAAGGCTCGCTTTTGAAGTCGATATGCCAACGAGAAAAAAGTTTCTGAAAATCGCTGCAAATGCCGACAATGCCGACAAATCCGCCGACTTTGAAATATTCTCTGTTCCCACCATAATTCATATCGAGAATATTCAGTATCTCCCGAATGTCAGTTTTCAGTTCGGCAGGGTAGCCATCAAGCTTATACATTTCTTTTGCAGTTCCTAGTGTGATCATTTTGCACCTCCAATAAAAAAGACCTATTGCCACTATGACAATAGGTCAATATTCCTCAGCTAAAAGCATTGTTGAATGACTTTCATCATCTATAACGTACACTTTCTCGCATATTGGGTCGACAGCGTTTAACTTGAACTTTTTCTTGTAGTTAGGCTGCTCCTGCGTATGCTCAACTATCTGTACGCTACGCCCGTCAACATTTTCTGCATACAGCTTGAACACCTGCAAATAGTCTTTCCTCTTGACCTCCATAGTATCAATAGCAGACCACATAAATATTTGCAGCTCAATGGGTATTTTTTCGGTCACACCTCTTGTGGTGTATCGTGGGTTATCAAACATATGGTTTCCTCCTTGAAAATAAAATTGCCCTATGCAGGTTTGGATTACTGCATAGGGTCATAGATATAATATATATTTAATTCCAATAAATCTTGCACTTTATTGGATATTTATAAAAATATCACAAAAAGTCTTGCACTATTAGTGCATATATGCTATAATGTAAAAAACGGAAAGGAAGAATATAGTTGTGACTTCAATAAAACGGAAACTTTGTTTTGATAAATACTATAATAGCATACCTTCTTCTGTATATAATGAAGCAATACAAAATATGAAGTTCAAAAAGGATAAGCCGTATGCAATGAAACAGAGTACATTTCTTAAATTGCGACGAAATAAACAGATAGACTATTTATTGGGTAACTACAGTATAGAGTCTGCTTTTTTGAAACAGCTTATGATCATATATGAGCCAGATTATAATAGCTTGCTTGAACTAAACAAGTTAAAATTTGAGACAATAAATGATTATATAGCTTTTTTGACCAATAATGCCGACTCTTTTCATATCGTTATGCCATTTTTTATCTCAAATCATTCAAATGAAAAGGAGTTTGAAGACTTCTTGCAATCAGATGCTTTTAATAATGCAGTTACAAAAGCCAATGATAATTCAGCTGATATTGCTCCTGAAAAGGAGTTAGCTTTACAATCAGATGTCAATGAAAATAATAGTGAAAAGGATGAAAAAACTATGACTACAAATCAGAATGAGAACAATATGAATATGTTATTTTACCTTGGCAGTATTGATAACGATTATGCTACACTTATAATTAATCCAATGGCAAAACTTGAGAATGATAAACTCATAGAAGTTGACTTGCCGACAATTAAAATTGCAAGTAATTTTGAAAACCGATTCACAACAAGTGATGCTCAAAAGTGTTATATATGCTATATTGATACAGAAAATGACATTTATTCAGTTGAGAAAAATGGTAAAAACCAAGCCCAGATAAATGCAAAAAAAATCACGCCTAAAGATCCGTCCTTAGAAAAAATATATGAAGTAATTGATATCTCTTTAACTAACACAAATATGGATCAGTTTAGAAGAAAAAAACCATATTATTTATCATCATATGATACTCCAGTTACAGATAGGATTTTCATAGAGAATGGAGAGTATTTATATGGACCATTTATATGGAATGATTTAAACAGAAGTAGTGATAAAATAGAAATAATTCCTGAGGTTAAAGACATTAATAATCAATATTCAATATATAGATTAAAAAAATCCAAAGTAAATAATTATGTTTCGGAATTCCAACTTACACATAGTTTCACCGATTCACGTTCAAGCAAATTTATATGTTTTGACATAGAGTCTATGACTACGATAATAGAAAGTTACGATTTCATAGACGATGAGTCCTTAAAGTCAATTTTTGCACAAAAGATGTCATCTGAGCAGATTGAAAAATCCATGAGGCAGTCTATTCAGTCTAAAATCAAGAACATGGATACCTCGCTGTTTACTGATGAACGCAAAAATCGAATGTTACAAATGTCTATTGATACATTTAATAACGATGATTTTATTTCGGATTTTGTCAAGAAAGCGTTGTCCAATGAAGATTTTTGGAGTGAGGAAACTGATGGAGTAACAAAGAAAATAAGAACCAATCTGCTCGGATATATTAACAACAATGCAGAGGAAAAGGAAAGATTTCTAAAAATAGAAGAAACAAAAGAACAGAAAGAGGAAGAACTAAGGGCTCAAAATGAGCAGCTAGAACAGCTCAAAAATGATAAGAATGTATTGCTCAAAGAAATAGAAGAATTAAAAAAGAATAAAGAGAATATTGAGCAGAAAAAAGTTACTACAGAAATGGTACAAGAAAAGGAAAAACTAATAAGTGAAATACATGAATTAGAAGAAAAATTAAATTTAGGAAATGAAATAAAAGATTGGGAAGAAAGGAGAAGGAACGCTGAGGTTGATTTTCTCGCTGACGAAAAAAGTAATAATAAAACAATTGCTAATTTAACAAATAAAATTAACGACCTAAATAAACAGAAAGAAGATATTAACGGAACCATTGATGAATTAACGAAAAATGGTCAAAAGGCAATAATTGAGGCATATAATAATGTTGCTTTCAATGATATCTTTTCAGATATGATCGTTAATTGTGCAAATAATTACGCTAAAAGCACGACACACGGCAATAGTTTGAAGTCGCCTGGAACGGATATTGCAAGAGAGTTTTCTTCCGCAGAGGAGTGTATCAAATCCATACAGGAAGAATTAAAACGTTACGATCATAATGAAATTGCAAATATTCTTATTTGTTTGTCACAAGGTTTTCTTACTGTGTTTGCAGGCAAACCAGGTACTGGAAAAACATCATTTTGTGAAAGATTTGCTAAAGTTTGTGGCTTAGATACATCGGCGGACAACTCTGAACATACTCGATTCATTGAACTTTCTGTTGAAAAAGGCTGGGCTTCAAAAAGAGATTTTATTGGTTATTATAACCCTATTAATAAATCTTTTGACCAAACAAACGGTTTGGTGTATCCTGCGTTAAAATTGCTAAGTCAAGAACAACAAAATGGTATAAGTGATTATCCGTTTTTCATTATGCTCGATGAAGCAAATCTTAGCCCTATGGAATATTATTGGTCTGAATTTATCAATGTTTGTGATTTTGATAATAACAGAGCAATAGATTTAGGTGATAGTGAGTCTTGTTGCATTCCAAACACGCTCCGATTTATGGCAACTATAAACTATGATTCTACTACAGAAAACCTTTCACCAAGGTTGTTAGATAGAGCTTGGGTTATTGATCTTGACAATGAAATTGATTACAATGAATTATATGATGACAACATTGAGAATGCAAGCAAAATGCTTTCATTTGCTGTGATGAATGAGTATTTTGGTGCTAATCTATCATTTGATAAGCAAATGGATTCACAAATTTCAAAGGTTGTTACATCTGAAACCATGGCTAAATTAGATAAAATTTATGATATTTGTAAGCCGTATCTTTCAATTAGTCCAAGAGTTCGAAAGTCAATATTGAAATACTGCTATATTGCCAACGAGAAAAAGTTATTTGATTCCAATAACATAAACATTGCTTTAGATTATGCAATATCACAAAGAGTATTACCTTTAATTAACGGATATGGCACTGGAGATAATAGGTATAAAACAGAATTTCTTGATAAGTTAATGGAAACTTGTAACAGTTATTCGTTAGATAAATGCTGTAAAATTTTAAGACAGATTATATCAAGCGGTAATAACAACATGAATTATTATAACTATTTTAATAGGTAGGGATACTTATGATTTGTCAAGTAACACTAATAAGCAAGACTTTCAATAGGGGAGGAACAAATGAGTGTGATGAAATAAAACTAGATATAGAGGACACGTCAAATGTTAAGCCTATTGTTAGAAATGAATGCGTCTACCAAAATTATGAATATAGTGTAAATGTTCAACTCAGTGACAAATCTGTTGAGGTAGAAGATATTAGTTTTTTTGTGAATCGTAAAAAATTGAGTATTCATACTGATGGTTCAAATTATACTAGGATTTTTTCTACACTTTTTGGGTATGCCCAGATTCATATAGAAATCACAACAGCCGATGAGAAGATAATATCTTTTACATCTGATTACTTAGTTGTTGCTGTAAAAAATAATGATACATCCGAGCAATCGTTAAAATTGATGATAGATGAAATCTATCAAAAGAATCAATCCTGGTTATATCAGACAACAGTATTTCAAAGATCGTTAAATTTTCATAAAATTGATGAATCATCTTTCAGAACATTAGATACAGAGTATAAGTGTTTGGAAGACATAAGAAAAGCATATGAAAAAAACATATCTGATTTTTCTTATGACTTGAAACACAAGATGAAAAAAACAAATACTGTGGATGATTTTAATAAGGTGAAAAGTATTACTCCAAAAGTTTTGTCATACATCTGTACACACCCAGAACAATTCACAAAATCAAATTATAGCTCTGGCATAAAAATTGGACGAAAATATTACTATCCACAAAAATCTTTAGTTGAAAAAAATATTCAAGATTCAAATATTTATGAAAATCAAGTGATACTTGGTTTTTTGAAATATTTAATTGAATGCATAAGTATGAAAATTAATCATATTTATGATATTTGTGATGATTTGAGTTTGAATATAAGCAATCTACGCAATGGCTACAAGCTTTCTTCCATAATAATAAATCAGTTAACTCAATTTAGGGTGAATGATTATAAAATAAAGCTCACGGCTTTGTGTGATAGCTTCAAGACATTATATAGACAATATGCCTGTACATTAAAATGTGAACCTAAGTATATCAATCAATTGCCAAATCCAACTAGGATATTTATGACAAATCATCATTATCGAAATATTTATACTGTTATATACAATTGGTTTAAACATGGTGATTATAATCTTGAGCAAGAGAACTTAATGATGCATTTTTTAACAGCAGATCAGATATATGAGTATTATTGTTTGTTATCCCTTTTAGAATTGCTGCAAAACAAAGGATATTCTTTTGTAACGGAACAACCACCTATAAACTTTCAGTATTCGTCTCCTTGCAAAAAATATTATACAGCCACATTGATAAATAATACTTATGTGTTAAAAAAAGATACAACAGTAATCACTTTATATTACCAACCTGTTATTTACCAAGGCGAATTAAAAACTGACAGAAACAATATAAGTCTTTATAGGGTTGATAAAAGTTATTATACTCCAGATTTTGTATTAAAAATTTGCGATAGCTCTAAGAAAAAATATGTGATACTTGATTCTAAGTGGTCAAAACGGAGTACGATAAGAAATTATGAATTAAAAGACGTTATGTTTAAATATGGACTAAAAATAAGAAGTTATGATGACATAAATAGCCTCAACAGTGTATGGATATTACAAGGACAAGATGATGATAATAGCGGTGATATTTACAGAGTAAATTCTGCAAATGTTAGAAATTCTAAAGATAGTGATTACAAAAATCAATATGGTATACTAACATTAACACCTAAAACTGGCATCATAAATCTGGATAAGATTATAAGTAGCTTTATATAAGTGCCCAAAAGTGCCACCCAACATTTCAATCAATTCCGACCACCACCGAACAACGCCCAAGACCACCAATCGAAAATATAATACCACGAGCAAACAAAAAGTGCCTTAATGCTAGTCATAAGGCACTTTTGCTATGTGGAGCATACAAAAAAAGAGAACTGCGACTGCAACTCTCTTCTTACATTATTTGGTCGAGGTGACGGGACTTGAACCCACGGCCTCTGCGTCCCGAACGCAGCGCTCTACCAAACTGAGCCACACCTCGAAATACCACTGTAATATTATATCACACCCATCAAACCTTGTCAAGGCGTTTTTTTCAGTTTTGTATCCTCTTTGCTTTTTTTACTGCGTTGACCTTTGGTGTATGACGAATTTATTGAAATCATTCTCATTGTAACTTATTTTCATTGACATACGCCTTGCGTTGTGATATTATATATATAAAGGCGTTCTCGTTTAAAAGTTTTTGTATGAGGTGATGAAACTGATGAATATGAAGAAAAGAATGTTGAGCATTGTCCTGTCTGGCGCAATGTCTGTTTCTACTGCTGTGTCTGCTGGATCGTTCAGTGCCTTTGCCGTGGCGCAATGTGTTGCGTATTCAGGCTCTAATGTGAATGCTCAGGACTATGTGCAATGGTCTGACACAGTGAAATCTTACCTGACAGTGTGCGACAACGGCAATTATATGCGTGTTCAGTCAGGCGCTATCGAGGGCAAACTCCTTGTGGAATATTACAGCTCTGATTTTGAACCGCTCAGCACTAAGCTTATCGACAATGAACTGCCGGTCTTTGGTGCTTTCTATGACTCCGGCAATAATTATTATGTCCTTAGCGGTCAGGAAAATCCGAAACAAAACGACTCCCTCGAGGTTTTCCGTATCACGAAGTATGATAAGAATTGGAACAAAATAAAGTCCTGCGGTCTGTATGGAGCTAACACTACAGTTCCATTCGATGCAGGCTCGGCAAGAATGACCCACAGCGGTGACCACCTGCTTGTCAGAACTTGCCACGAGATGTATAAGTCAAGCGACGGCAATAATCATCAGTCTAACGTTACCATTGAAGTGGATATGCCTTCAATGACTATCACTGATTCATATACCGGCATCATGAACGTTGATTATGGCTATGTGAGCCACTCCTTCAATCAGTTTATAAAAACCGACGGCAACCATATAGTCGCCCTCGACCATGGTGACGCTCATCCACGTTCTGCCGTTCTGGTGAAGTATAATTCTGATTTTACTACAGGCAAATTCTTCCCAAGCTATTTTGAACAGGTCAGCAATATCGACGTTGTAACATACCCTGAATATACCTCCGGTCACTATAACTATACAGGTGCGGCTATAGGCGGCTTTGATGTGTCATCATCAAGCTATATAGTGGCACAGAGTACAGTTGACCTTGACTATATCAATACGTCAAAAACACGAAACGTCTATGTTTCCGCTGTTTCAAAGGACCTTTCCACAAACAAGCTCAATAAGATAACTTCTTATGCAGAGGGTACAGACTCGGCTTCTGCTCCACAGCTTGTGAAGATAAATGATAACAGCTTTTTGCTGTTGTGGGTCAGAGATACAAAGGTAAGCTGTGTGAAGCTAAACGCTGACGTCACAGTAAACGGCAGTATACACACCTTTGAGGGAAGCCTTTCAGATTGCCAGCCTGTTATCAAAAACGGCAGAGCAGTTTGGTATGTTTACGATAAAAATAACGTGACCTTCAACTCCCTGAACCTTTCAAATCTTGACGATATCAAGACAGTTGACGTCAAGACAGGCCATGACTATGAAACAAAGTACGCATCAAAAACTGACGGCACTGTAACACAGACCTGTAAGTCTTGCGGTTATGTGAATAAGTTCACAGTTCCGACCTCTACCACTGTTTATTGGCGCACAGACCTTTCGAATACGACCTTTTCAAGCGTATTGAGCAAAACTCAGTTCAGTGTGGGCGACAGCATTGATTTCTGGCTTTATGACAATACAGACTACACAGTTGAATTTTCTGATCGCAGTATGGTAAGTGTAAATAAGCTTGAAAACTATGCTAATGATATCAGACGTATCACATTCAAAAACGGCGGTTCACTCACTGTAAAAATTTATCCTACATACAATCCGTCTGTAGCAAAGACATACAAACTCACCTGCGGATGCACGAGCCACACATACGGCAGCGCTGTTGTCACAAAACAGCCTACCTGCACATCAGAGGGTACAAAAACAAAAACTTGTACACAGTGCGGAGCAACAGTAACAGAAACAATTGCAAAGCTTTCCCACAGCTACACAACCACAGTTGTTGCACCTACTTGCACTGCTGACGGCTACACACTCCACAAGTGTTCAGTTTGCGGTACTTCATACAAGGATAGCACAACTAGGGCAACAGGTCACAGTTATGGAAATTCTGTTGTAACAAAACAGCCGACCTGCACATCAGAGGGTACAAAAACAAAGACTTGCATAAAGTGCAATGCGACAGTTACAGAAACTATACCAAAGACTTCACACAAATATGCTGACACAGTTGTTGCACCTACTTGCACTACTGACGGCTACACTCTCCACAAGTGTTCTGTTTGCGGTACTTCATACAAGGACAACACAACAAAAGCAACAGGTCACAGCTACGGAAATTCTGTTGTGACAAAACAACCAACCTGCACATCAGAGGGTACAAAAACAAAGACTTGCACAAAGTGCAATGCGACAGTTACAGAAAAGCTTCCTGCAAAGGGTCACACCGCAGTTACCGACAAGGGCTACCCTGCTACTTGCGCCACCGCAGGCAAAACAGACGGCTCACATTGCTCAGTTTGCGGCGCTGTTATCAAGGCACAGACAGTGATAAATGCCACAGGTCACAAGTCAAGCGATTGGATAGTCGACAAGGCAGCTTCTATCGGAGTTAAAGGCTCAAAGCACAAGGAATGTACAGTATGCAAGAAAGTTCTTGAAACGGCTGAGATCCCTGCACTTTCAAAAATTAGCATTTCAAAGGCAAGCGTGACACTTTCAACTTCGACCTATGCATATGACGGCAAGGCAAAGAAGCCTGGTGTAACGGTCAAGCTAAACGGCAAAACTTTGAAGAATGGTACAGATTACACAGTTTCCTATTCAAACAACATCAAGGTCGGAACAGCAAAGGTCACTATCACGGGCAAGGGCAATTACACTGGCTCAGTTTCTAAGACCTACAGTATCAAAAATAACTTCAAGAAAGCCACAGTTTCGGGCATTTCCACAAAGGCTTTCACTGGCAAGAACATCACTCAGAGCATTACTGTTAAATACAATGGCAAAACTCTAAAGAATGGCACTGACTACACAGTTTCGTACTCAAATAACAAGAAAATAGGCACTGCCACTGTAAAAATCGCAGGAAAAGGCTCTTGCACAGGCACTATCACAAAGACGTTCAAGATAAATCCTGCAAAGCAGGAGATACAGAAGCTCACAGCTAAGAGCAAGGCATTCTTTGTGGATTGGGCGCAGAAAGGCTCGGCTACCGGATATGAAATTCAGTACGCTACCAACTCAAAGTTCACAAGTGCAAAGAAAGTTACCATAACAAACAACAAGACCGACAAGACCACTATTTCAAAGCTTTCGGGCAAAAAGAAATACTATGTTCGTGTTCGTTCGTACACAACTGTAAAGGGTACGAAATACTACGGCGCTTGGTCGGCAACAAAGAGTGTTACTACAAAGAAGTAATTTTATATGAGAACAGCGTATCGCAGGGGGCTGCGGTACGCTGTTTTATCAGGATATATTTACTTTTTCTTTTTGGTAGCAACTACCGCCGCCATACCAAGCAAAGCTGTGCCTGCAAAGGCTGCGGCTGCTGCACCTGTGTGTGGGTTAGTTGTGCTTGAAGAAGATACCTTGTCTGAAGCTGATGAAGACTTGCTGTTTGAAGCAACAGAGTTTGCGCCTGATGATGAATCAGATGAAGCTGTTGATGAATTATCCGAATTGCTTGTTGTATCGGAGGAAACATCAGAGGAACTGTCATTGGAAATATCAGATGAGTTATCAGAAGATGAGTCTGGGTCAGTATCACTTGAACTGTCAGGCAGACTTGATGAATCATCACTTCCAGGCTTTTTATATGTAAAGCCGTTTTCGATAGCATAACGTTCTCCGTCCGTGCCCTCATTGCAGTAAATGATGAAGTCACTCATCTTTACATATTTCATTGTATTATAGTCAATATTGTAGCCTATTGCTAATGCACCTATATTTCCTAAATAACTATCTTTATCGCTTACTGGGATATCTGGCAGAGTTATTGATTTTAAATTTGGGCAGCCAGCGAAAGCACATTGGCCAATTTCTTCTAGTGTACTTGGCAAAATCACTTGCATAAGGCTGTTGTTTTTCTCAAATGAACTATAACCAATTCTTTTTACGCCCTCTGGGATAGTAATTCTAGAAAATTTCAACAGTGCGCCACCGCCATATAAATCTATTGTTACAGTATTATCTGCAATATCAAAGTCGTCTGCGTCCCTATAATAACAAACGAGCGATAAACCGTTGTCAGTTTTTTCATATAAGCCGTTTCCTATTATGGTGAATTTCGTATTATTTTCATTAACTGTTATATTGGGGAACACCTTGCTCATGCTTTGTCTTAATGTTCCATCGTAACCTAAACTTGTCACTTCCGCAGGAATATTGATATTCTTTGCTTTTGGCGGAACGTATAACAGTTTAGTTTTATCTTTATTAAATACTGCGCCTGAGTCAACAACAAAACCACATTTATCATTGCCACTGTCAACTGTTATACTCTCAAGACTATCACACCAATAAAAAGCATCTGATACATCCAGGTAACCCCCGTTACAAAATTCTGCATTAGCAGGTATGTGTACTTCTTTCAAACTCTTGCAGGCTCTGAATGTACGGTCGTTAATATATTCTACGCTGTCAGGGATCTCGATATCGGTTATATTATTGCAGTCCTCAAAAGGTCCAAGATTATTATAACCTTCAATCCCCTTTAATGACTTAACTCCGCTTGGGATAACGACCTTTCCGCTTTTTCCCTCAGGGCAGTCAAGAAGTTCCGTCATGTCCTTAGAAAACAACATTCCGTCATATGAAGAATAGTTCGGGTTTCCCTCCTCAACAATTATCTCTGTTATGGTTTTGGCAGCCCAGAAAGTTTTTTCGTTAATTTTGCCTTCAAAATCTGCCGGAATAATGACCCTTTTTACATCAGTGCCTCGAAAAATACTGCCATTTCCATATGCTGTAGTAGGGTCAATACTTGTTACAGTTTTTCCGTTGATCTGCGCAGGTATAGTTACAGTTTCGGCGTTGCCGTCATATTTATAAATCTGGGTATATACAGTCCCGTCAGATGTATATGAAACATAACTCCACCCCTGATACTCACCGCTTTCTACATTATCAGCGCTTGCAGTAATAAAATTGATTGTGCCAAAATCAGCAAAGTTGTTGCTTACTGTCGCCATACCGAAAACAAGAGCTAAAGCTAATGTACTGGCTAAAATTTTTTTGATCATTTTGATTCCTCCTAAAATTTCAATTTATATACTTCTTTTTACTATAAGATAGTACATAATAACACTAATATGTGTTTTTATAAGCTTATTATAACACACATAATGCAAAAAAGCAACACAAATTTGTGTTTTTGTAATAGAATATTTTTAATGAATTAATGGAGGACTTTTTATGCACATTTACCAAAGAATAAGAGATATGCGTGAGGACGCAGACCTTACACAAAAGCAAGTAGCAGATATCCTTTATATGCATACAACGCAATATCGCCGATATGAGTGTGGTGAAAGTGAGATCCCATTTGATATTGCGGTAAAACTTGCCGATTACTATAATGTATCTCTTGACTATATTGCAGGCAGGACGAATGACAAAATTGGTCTTACCAAGTCAAGCTTAGATGATGACGAAACTAATCTTATTAACAACTACAGAATATTGTCAGAAAAGAACAAGGGAAGGATATTGGAACGAATTTATATTTTAAATAAGTATGATAAGTAGGGAATCGAACGCACTTTACAACGAGGAATAAGCAGATTACAATACCATGATATAAAAGGCGGACGCTCCTATGAGCTGTCCGCCTTTTCTCAAAAAAACCACCCACAGCCAAATCAGACGTGGGTGGCAATATTATTTTAAATATACACTATTCTTTATTTTCCCAGCGCTATCTTGCCCATTGCGTCTGCCTGCATGATAGCGTCATAAAGCTCGATAGGCTGTACGTCGCCTGCAAGATTGTGGATAGTTTCGCCTGGGATACAAGCGTTCTTTGCGATAGTTTCTACCTGCTCAGGTGTAGTTACACCGATCTCCTCGAGTGTGACAGGAAGTCCTACTTCAAGGCAGAAGTTCTGTACCTCTTCAAACTCTTCCTTAGGCGCACCCTCAAGTACAAGCTGAACCAGTGTACCAAGGGCTACACAACAGCCGTGGTCTGCGTGCTTGATTCCCAATGATGTTACGCCATTGTAGAACGAGTGTGCAGCCGCACAGTTTACGTTGTCTGCTCCAACACCTGAAAGATATACGTTAGCCTCGCAGATAGCTTCAAGGGCAGGTGTAACTGCGTGTACCTTGCAAGCCTCAACTGCCTGCTTGCCGTATGTTTTCAGCGTGTCATAGCAAAGTCTTGCAAGTGCCTGTCCTGCTCTTGTGATGCCTGTGCCTTCAAGGCTTGCAGACTCTGTTCTTATGGAAGCTCTGCCCTCAAAATATGTACCAAGTGCATCGCCCATGCCTGCAATAAGGAACTTTACAGGTGCGTTTGCGATAACTGTTGTGTCTACCATTACTGCGTCCGGATTGGTAGGATAGAAAAGATATTTGTCAAAGCTGTGGTCATCATTGTATATTACTGACAGACCTGTACATGGCGCATCTGTTGCCGCAACTGTAGGCACGATAACAATGTGCTTGCCTGTGTAGTATGCTGTAGCTTTTGCAGTATCAACTGCGCTTCCGCCGCCAACTGCAACTACTGTGTCGATGTTGTCAGCCTTTACTATCTCTTCCATTTTGGCTATCTCGCCCTTGCTTGATATACCACCAAATACTTCATAGCGTCTGTAATCGTCAAGCTCGCCAAAGCTTTTCTCTATCTTGTCATGACAGGCTTTGTAGCCGCTGTTTGAACATACAAACAGCCACCTTTTGCCCATATAGCCCATTTCTTCATGAAACTTAAGTGTAGCATCTCTGCCCTGAACATATTTGAGCGGCTCACGCATTGCTCTGAGTCTTCCCATCATAATGAATTACCTCCGATTTGTTTGATTTATTAACTTTATACGGAATTCTCTCCGTATTTTCAATTAGATTATAGCATTTTGCACAAAAGATGCAAGGAACATTTTATAAATGATATGTGAATTATTTGTTGTGGCAAGTTTTGAAAAATAGTTGCTTAATATACATAAATATAGTATAATGAGTATTAAGACAGTATGCGTCATAAGGTTGTGTATTTTTCATAGGCTGTGGGGTGCGTTTTTGTGCAGATATACAAAAGTGTGATGTTATGATAACCATATCGGGATAACTGCAACTAAGTATATGAAAGGGCAAAAACGAGAGAGCATGAAACGGAGATAAAAATGAAAAATGCAAAGCTTGGAGATGTCATCGCCTTTGTCCTAAGGTCCATGAACGAGGAAACTCGTCAGACAGACGAGGAGGCAGAGGCGCAGATGAAAAGGTTGATACGCATACTTGTCTTGGAGGGATATGTGAATGAACAAGAATGAATTGAGAGCCGTTGTAGAAAAGGCTCAGAATGGCGAAAAGACAGCTTTTGAGAAGCTGTACAAAGAGTTCCACGAGAAGCTTTATTTCTTCGTGCTGAAAAACGTTGGGGATAAGCATACCGCAGAGGATATCACCGAGGACAGCTTTTTGGCTTCAATGGATGGGATAGGGTCGCTGAAAGAGCCTGAGCATTATGAAACGTGGCTTCACTCTATCGCTTTCAACAAGTGCAGAATGTATTTCAGACAAAAGGGCAGAGAGGATAACATAAGCCTTGATGACGAAAACCTCAGCGAGGATATCCATGCTGACGATACTGTTATGCTCCCTGAGGATTATGCCGACAGCAAGGAGCTTAAACGCTGTCTGAAAAAGGTCATAGAGGGGCTGAAGCCTGAGCAGAGGTCGGCGGTGATACTTTATTATTATGACGGCATGCCGCTGAAAAAAGTGTCCGAGATTTTGGGGATAAGCGAGAATGCCGCCAAGCAGAAGCTTTTTAAGGCGAGGGCAAAGATAAAGAAAGAGATAGAGCGTATCTTTGATGGCGGCGCATTTGCGGCTGTGCCTATGAGCGCAATGATGAGAGCGGCTCTGCCGAAAAAGTATGCAATGACAGCGGCTTCACCTGTTACAGCGTTGAAAACCTCTTCCGCTGCTATAAAGATAGTGGGAACTGCGGCGGCTGTGGTGGTGGCAGTGAGCATACCATTGGCTCTCCGTGGAGTGAACAACAACGGCTTCGGCGTTCACGATGACAGCAGTGTTTCAGACAGCTTAAATGACGATAGCCTTGACCTTTCTGACAGCAGTATGGCAGACACTTCATCAGAGAAGATACCTGAAATCAGTTCGTCAAAAGCTGAAACAGACAGCATATCTGAGCCGTCAAGCGAGCCTGAAAAGGTAACAGACACCGCCGTGACAACTGCACCTGCACCTGTGCAAACCGATACTCCTGTTACAGATACGCAAGGCAAAAATACAAGCGCTGTCCTCCCAAGTGCAGACAACCCAGGCGAGGAGCTGTTTTCAAATACAGTGGGGGATATGCTCAAAATGGCAGACAACAACTATGAGTTTGTTTATCCAACATTCGTTCAAAACGGCTATGATTCTATGTATCAGTGCTCGGCTTTTCCGCAGTATCACTTCGGCAGGGCGGCTTTGAATACCGAAACAGGCAAGGGCTATGTTGACGAAAGCCTGCCTATCACAAGGGTGGAGCTTTACAATGGTGCATACATCACAAAGAATATCTATGTGGGCATGACATACAACGAGCTTTGCAACGCTCTGGGTGAAAAGCCACTTATGTATCTTTCAAATACAGACAGAAACCGAATCGTATCAGCGACAATAAACGGCAGAACATGGTGGTTCGGCTTTGACCTCACTGACGAACAGCTTGATGAAACATATAAAAGAATGCAGGCTCAGACGGACAGCGAGACTTTTGAACTCAACCCATATCAATACGGCGTTGACATCTCTGACATTGACCCTGTTACAAGCGTGGCAGTGTGTGATATAAGCGACAATTAAGAACAGCAAAACGGATATACTATATATAACAGAAAAAGCGGAGGCTCTTTGCGAGCTTTCCGCTTTTTTCATATGTTCAGCATTACGGAAGCGTAAAACATTCCGTCACCGTATTCAAATTTAGCTATGCCATTGTATTTGGCGGCAATGTTCTTGACAGACTCTGTGCCGATCCCTTTGCCTTTGCGTTTTGAGGAAAGGAAACCGCCTTCCGGGTCGGTGAGGATAGTTCCGGTGAAGGTGTTGTCCACCGCCAGGCAAAGGGAATAGATGTCAGCCTTTGCTCTGATTATTATTTTTTTATTCTTTGCACTGTCAGACACGCAACCGTGAATGGCATTTTCGATAAGATTTCCGAAAAGCACAGAGAGGTCGGTTATGTCTATTTTTATATCATCTGGTATGTCAGCGTTCACCTTGTATTCAATGCCGCTGCTTTCCGCTATTTGAGCAAAATATGCAAGAAGTGCGCTTACAGATGTGTTTTTGCAGTAAATGTGTTCTGATATATCGGGCATAGAATCCCTGAAAGCGTTGAGATATTCCGAAAGCTTATCATATTCGCCCTTTTTCAGAAGCTCCTGCATAAGAGCGATATGATGTCTGACATCATGCTTATAGCGTCTTGTTTCTTTTATCTTATCCTGCAAATAGTCATATTGCAGGTTCTGCATTTCAAGCAGGTGGTTATTTTCCTGAAGCCGCAGATTTTTCTGCTGCTCGATGACCAGCCGTGCCACGATGTAATACACCAGAAATGCTCCTGCGTTTATAAAGAACAGGGCTATGGTGTTCTTTGGCTCCAGAGCAAGCTCTAAGCTGCTTTTCGCAGAGTTGCCGTAGAGCGTATAATACCATATTATATAGAACGTAAATGGGATAAGCCAAAGATAGCGCCACTCCAGACCTGACGGCTCTCTTTCCACCGCAGGTGTGTAGACCTTTTTCATGTAGATAAAAAGCGGCCCCCATACCACGGCTTCTGTCATAAGCATACAAAGGGAAAACGACCAGCGGTATGATTCATAGGCAAGTGACGGGAACAGAATGCCCTCCAGACATTTTGAGGTAATGACGATAAAGCTTGCGTTATTTGAAAGCAGAAGCAGTGTGAAGCCTGTTTTGCCGACCTTGACCTTCACAGCGAAAAAGTAAAAAGCCGCATAGAGCAGGGTGCTGACTGCACTTAGCAGACCTGCATTTGTGCTGAAAAATGCCGCCTGCCAGCCTAAGAAGATCTGCACCAGTGAAAGAGCCACAACAAGTCCCACAGTAGCTGTTTTGGAAAAGCGAAGCCTATGCCGGAAGGGATAAAGGGCAAGCACCATAAGTGGCAGAAAATTCAGAAGGGAATATATGCCCACTTCCACAAGGCGGTACAAAGGAGGCATTACTGCTCACCGCCTTTTCGCAGATCACTGAAGCGAAACTGAGCGAAGGCGTCTAATGTTTCTCTGGATTTTCGGCGACTTATGGGGATATGTGTGCCGTCGCTCATTATGAAAAGGTCGCTTTTTTGCTGGGCTATCTCATAGAAATTCACGATGACGCCTTTGGTGGAGGTGTAAAAGTATGAATGACTGCAAAAAATGCTCTCGATCTCAGCAAAAGAATTTCTTGAAACTATGCTTTCACCGTCTGTGCAATGGATTGTCACGATATGTGACGCACAGTCTATGTAGATAACATTTCTGAGTATCACGTTCTGACCGTCGGGAAGCTTAACGGAACGCATACGATCAATTTCATCAGAACCGATCCTGTCAAGCATGGCTTTTACTTTGTCAGCCTGAAAGGGCTTGCAAAGATAGTAGCAGGCGTTGAGGTCGTAGCTTTCGCTTGCAAACTCGTTGCTTGAAGTGCCGAATGCGATATGCACGTTTTTGTCTGTTTCACGAAGCTTTTCTGCGACCTCTATCCCTGTCATTTTCCCCATGAATATATCAAGCACAACCAGATCATAAGCTCCCATCTGCCAACATGACAAAAAGCTTTCTCCGCTTGAAAACGTATCTATCTGACAGCTGTGAGCGGTTTGTTCGGAAATATATTCATGAAGAAGTGCAAGGTCGTTTTTATTATCGTCTACCAATGCCACTCTCATACTGTAAAAATCCTTTCTTATACATGATTTCTTAATATATAATAACACATATCAAAGCAAAATTCAAGCATTATTCATTTATTTTATTACCGCTTGTGCAGGTTTTTGACCGTTTGTGCCAAATCTATTGACAAAGTGTGTAGGCTATGTTAAAACAATCGAGTAAAATTATGTTCTGAGTAAAAAAGAAAAATCAGCAACAAAAAAATATTATGGAGGAATTAGAATGAAAAAGAAAATTTTAAGTCTTTTGGTGACGGGCTGTCTTTTGTTTGTGCCGACAACGGCATTTGCAGACGACAATAAGACGGTAATAAAAACTGTTGACGACCTGTTGGCGTTTTCAAAAGCGGTAAACAACGGAGATTATGACAAGAATAAGGACGCAGTTGTTGTTCTTGAAAATGACCTTGATTTGACGGGAGTTGTATGGACGCCTATCGGAAACGTTATCGGTAAAAACGGCTATATTGAACATTGTTTCAGCGGTAAATTTTACGGAAATGGTCATACTATTTCAAACATTGATTTTACGTCTATTTATGGTAAAGACGTGTTGGTCGGTTTCTTTGGCGATATCGAGGAAGCGGAGGTATCAGGTCTGACTATAGAGGGAAGTATTGATGTGACAAATACTGATAACGACTATACTTTTTATGGCACTATTGCAGGATTTGCAGGTGATTGTACTATTTCTGATTGTGTGTCAAACGTATCGTTCAACAATAACGGCAAATATGTTTATGGCTTAATAGGCATGGTAGGTCAGGCAGACGCCACAACTTTTGAATATTGTGAGAACACAGCAGACATAACTATCTCAGGCGACAGCGGAAGTCTTTATGTGGGCGGTATAGTTGGATATGCACAGAATGGAACGGAAGTCCGCTATTGTTCAAGCACAGGCGATATGGTATATGCTGCACCAGACGCCGGCGGTATCGTAGGATGTTTGTATGGCGATTCCAAGGTCATAAACAGCTATGTTACAGGAAAACTCACGCCGGTTGGCAACGGAACCACAGATGTAGGCGGCATCGTTGGCTCAGTAACTGACGGTTCTGTAAGTGATTGCTATTTTGCAGGAGAAATTGATCTTTCACAGTATTCAGCCAAAAAGCCATATACACGTTTCGGTGGAATAGTGGGAAAAGATTCCTCGTCTACACCTGGCTTTAAAAACAACTATTTCACAGAAACGGAAGATGTTGAAGCTTGCGGTTCAAATAAAGAAGCAGGCAAGGCTAAAGCTTATGACTATATGACAACAAAAGAATTTTATGACGAGCTGACAGCTGACGGTGCAAAGTATCAGTATGTTGAGGGAAAAACGCCTGTCCTGCCAACTAAGGAATATGCAGTTGATTTTGAAGTAACACCTGCTGACCTGAAAAATGTTGTAATAAAGGTAGACGGAAAAGAGATAACAAACAATACTGCAATGCTTACAGCAGGCACTTACACTGTAGATGTAACTGCTGACGATTGCGAGCCTCTCAGCAAGGAAATAACTATTTCAGCAGATATCGCAACACATACACAGGCTTTTTAACTTGCATACAAGTCAGCAGATTATACAGAGCTTGACAAGGCAGAGAAAGCCGCAAAGGCTCTCAACAAGGACGATTATGAGGACTTCTCAGAAGTTGAAAAGGCTCTTGCCGCTATCGACAGAACAAAGAACATCACAGAGCAGGCTGACGTTGACGCTATGGTTAAGGCTATAAATGACGCTGTGGCAAACCTTGTAAAGAAGACACCTGCTTCTTCACAGCCTGACAGCGTAAGCAGTTCTGATGCTTCGTCAGATACGAGCAGTTCCGCTTCCGACAGCTCATCTTCCGACAGCTCATCTTCTGACAGCAAGGCAACTGACAGCAAGTCAGACAGCAGCTCAAAGGCAGCTTCAAACGCTTCAAACACAAACCCATCGACCGGCGTTGCAGGCGGAGCATTCGCTCTTGCACTTCTGAGCGGTACGGCTGTGGTCATGGCTAAGAAGAAAAAGTAATATATCCATTAAATGGATATATAAAGCAATTAAGTGGGACTTTCATACATTATTTGTTTAAATGAATACCGCTTGTGCAGATTTTTGACCGTTTGTGTCAAAATAGTTGAAAAATTATTACCACTCTGCTATCATAATTATAAGCAGGGCGGTTTTATGTCGCAATGCAAATATGATATGAAGTCTTATATTTCGGGAGGATAAAATATGAAAAAGACAAGAATTTTTAGCACAATGCTCGCAACGGTCATATGTATGGCATCTTTGCCTGCAATAAATGTTTTTGCGGCAAATCAGCAGAGAACTACAACTCTTGACCTTACAACGTCAGAATTTCAGAACGATCAGAAAAATGAAGACGAGGGCTGGAGCTGGGACGCTGATACTCTGACGCTTACTCTTGACAATGTTGATTTTTCGACGGCGAAAAAGTCTTGTGTCATTGTTGACGGAGAAAAAGTTACTAATATAGTTTTCTCAGGAGATAACAAGATGACCTCAGGCACTACAGTTATTTCGAGAAAAGGAAGCGCAAAAGATACCGGTGTAGTACTAAGTGGAAAGACTAAGGACAGTGTGCTTAATCTTGAAGAAACAGGCAATAGTCCTTCAATGGATCAGCCAAATATCACCTTTGAGTCAGGTACAGTTGATATTCAGGGCGGTGCAGCCATTACTTTGTATACCATAAAAGTAATGGAAGCGGCTGTGAATATTGATACAACTATGGCTGACCCTGAAGATGGTTGGAACGATGGTCTGTATGCTAACGGTTCTATCGAGATATACGGTGGAGAGGTCAATGTTAAGGCTGGAAGAATAGGTCTGTTTGTTGTTGGCATAGGCGCTCCTGAGCCTAAGACAGGCTTGATCATAGAGGACGGAAAGTTAGATATCAATGGTAAACTTGCAGATATCTATGTTGGTTCAGGCAATACTAAGAATGCGGTAATTTCCGGCGGAGATATCACACTCGGTGGTAACATCGGAATTTTCCTTTACGATTGCGAAAAGTGCGAGATAAAGGGCGGTACATTCCATACTGATGAATGTGAAAAACCATTCGCAGTTCATAGAGACAGTTCGGCTGTATTTGAGTATGCAAAGGCAGATTATACAGAGCTTGACAAGGCAGAAGAAACTGCAAAGGCCCTTAATAAGGACAACTATGTGGACTTTACAGCCGTAGAAAAGGCACTTGAAGCTATCGACAGAACTAAAAACCTTACACAGCAGTCAGATGTTGACAAAATGACGAAAGACATAAACGATGCCGTTGAGGCACTTGTTTACAAGTCAGCAGACTATACAGAGCTTGACAAGGCAGAGAAAGCTGCAAAGGCTCTCAACAAGGACGATTATGAGGACTTCTCAGAAGTTGAAAAGGCTCTTGCCGCTATCGACAGAACAAAGAACATCACAGAGCAGGCTGACGTTGACGCTATGGTTAAGGCTATAAATGACGCTGTGGCAAACCTTGTAAAGAAGACACCTGCTTCTTCACAGCCTGACAGCGTAAGCAGTTCTGATGCTTCGTCAGATACGAGCAGTTCCGCTTCCGACAGCTCATCTTCCGACAGCTCATCTTCTGACAGCAAGGCAACTGACAGCAAGTCAGACAGCAGCTCAAAGGCAGCTTCAAACGCTTCAAACACAAACCCATCGACCGGCGTTGCTGGAGGAGCTTTCGCTCTTGCACTTCTGAGCGGTGCGGCTGTGGTCATGGCTAAGAGGAAAAAGTAAATAAGATCTCCCCTATTGTTGATATTTCGGAGAAGGGCAGTTCCTTGTGGACTGCCTTTTTTCTGTTTGCAGGAAAGCGGAATTTGCCTGCATAATTTGGGGCGTTTTTTTGCAAAGAAGCATAAAAATGCAATTATTTTATATTGATACTGCAAAATCGTCCACGCAAGCTCAGACTAACTATTGATAATAGTCAATATCTTTTATTATCTATTTTATACCATGAAATTACATTTATTCATAAAAAATCGTTATAGATTTAAGCGAAATGTAAAAAATCAGCTCACAAAATCTGCGTTTACCCTTGCAATTCAGAAAAATATGTGGTATAATTATATTGCTGTAATAGGAGCACAGCATGAAATGCTGGCAGTGTGTTTTCAATTGTCAGATGAATTTCTGTATAGCTTATGCTTTATAATAAGGAAAGAAAATGAATGCGCCAGCGTGTGCTGTTTCATTATAGCGCCTATTAACGATATTTTTTTTGAAAAGGAGTTATTGCAACATGTCAAAGATCGATTTGAGCAAGTACGGTATCACCGGAACTACAGAAGTTGTTTACAACCCTTCTTACGAGCAGCTGTTCGAGGAAGAAACAAAGCCAACACTCGAAGGCTATGAAAAGGGTCAGGAAAGTGAGCTTGGCGCAGTAAACGTTATGACAGGCGTTTATACAGGCCGTTCACCTAAAGATAAGTTCATCGTTATGGACGATAATTCTAAGGACACTGTTTGGTGGACTTCTGACGAGTACAAGAACGACAACCACCCAGCTTCACAGGAGGCTTGGAAGTCTGTTAAGGAACTCGCTATCAAGGAACTTTCAAATAAGAGACTTTTCGTAGTTGACGCATTCTGCGGCGCTAACAAGGATACAAGAATGGCTATCCGTTTCATCGTTGAGGTTGCTTGGCAGGCTCACTTTGTAACAAATATGTTCATCA
>ERZ831634.1457-NODE-1457-length-24544-cov-5.022949_pt1 | contig 24544 bp, 20 predicted proteins | sample MGYA00519953_ERZ831634 | MGnify/ENA primary metagenome ERZ831634 (study PRJEB31850, sample SAMEA3708718) | human gut metagenome | biome: human gut; feature: human-associated habitat; material: faeces | place: China | collected 2014 ... | reverse complement strand
GACGCCGGAAGTATAACCGCTTCTGCGTCCGCTGCGTCCATAGCTGCAAGCAGAGCTTCCGTGCGGATCTCATCGCCTGTCCGCACTTCTCCCGCAAGGCATCGAGGTGTAGACAGTTAGGGGTCGAAAAAGCCTGTGATTGCAAGCCTCAGAGCGGCGCAAATTGACCAACCTAGAATCAGGGATAACGGAGGTAATATTTCGGGCGGGCAAAAACAAAGAATCGCGCTAGCTAGAGTGATGTTGAAAAAGAGTGACGTTATCATCTTGGACGAAGCATTCTCCGCACTCGACCCGATTACTGCTGAACAAATACTATCAGATATAATGAAATCCGACTGTATGACAATCATAGTGTTCCACAAATACGACAGATCTCTGCTGAGCCACTTTGACGAGATTTTCGCGATGAAACGGGGGAAGATTATCGAACGTGGCAGTTTTGAAACGCTGATGCAAAAAAGAGGTTTGTGTGCCTATCTTATCACAGACAAAGAGCCGGAAACAAGCCGCAAATTCGACAAAAAGCCCCCATGAATTCAAAAATCTCTTCAATTCCCCAGAAGCCTCGCAGAGTTTTGCGCCCGCAGGCGAATATGCCCGCCATCGTCGAGTTTCAGCCCTACATGGGCAAGGTTCGGAAGCCCGGCACGGGCTGCATCAGCCAGATCAACGACCACCTGTTTGAAGGGCGCTACTCCCCGACGTGGATCGACGGCAAAAAGCACGCGAGGAATGTGTATGCGCATACGCGCGAGGAACGTGAGGAGAAGCTGAAGGTGCTGATCGCAGAGATGAAAGCGGAGTTGGCGGAGTTGAAACGGCAGAAAGGCGACAGGCATTGAACGGATGAACGGAACGCAGCCGTCCGGAGCATGACCTTCGGATGGCTGCGATTGCGCTTTGCCAGATCGTTTGCTATAATGAAACAAATCGGAATTTGATGAGGAAGATTATTTATATAATCTACCGTCTATGGTCTGAAAACGACCACCTATCGAGAATCGGTGGAAATCAATTCTCGATTTTCTTATACTGTAACCGTAACAAAGAGGAGGTGAGCAAATGCAAATTGAAATCAAGTTAGATGAGAACTGCAAGGAACCCAAAATCATCGTTGTGACAAACAAAATGACCGACGAAATCAATGAAATCATGAAAAGGCTTTCAGACGAGCAGCCGAAAATGATTGCCGGATTCAAAGATGATATTGTCGAAGTGTTGGAGCCGTTTGATATTTACCGCATTTTTGCTGCATCAGGCAAAGTGTTTGCCGAAACAAATCACGGTGAGTACACGCTCCGTCTGCGGCTTTACGAAATGGAGCAGCGGCTGGACAGCAACTTTTTTGTCCGAATATCAAACTCGGATATTATCAATCTGAGAAAAGTCAAGGGTTTTGATTTAAGCTTTGCAGGAACAATTTGTGTTACGCTTTCAAATGGGACGGTTACTTATGTTTCAAGGCGTTTTGTCGCCAAGATCAAACAATTATTAGGAATATGAGGTGGTAAAAATGAAAAAAAAGATGATTCAGCGTGGGCTTCTCGGATTCCCTCTCGGCATTGCTATCGGTTTTGTAATAACTGTGATTATATCAATGTGCATAGGAGATGGTTCGTTCTATCCTGTCACCCCTGAGCTGATTGATACAATGAAAAATGAATTAAACGCAGTTATTCTTCAAACAATTCTCTGCGGAATTTTGGGTACAGGCTTTGCAATGGCTTCCGTTATTTGGGAAATTGATTCGTGGAGCCTTGCAAAGCAAAGCGGAATTTACTTTTCCATTGCCTGTGTTACGATGTTTCCGATTGCCTATATTACGAATTGGATGAAGCATAATGCCATTGGTATTCTTTCATATGTAGGAATATTCGTTGCAATTTTCGTCATCACTTGGCTCGTTCAATATTTTGTATGGAAACGCAAAGTGAAAAGAATGAATGACGGAGTTCGGAAGAGTAATAACGCAAAATGAGCATAACCTTCACAACGGCAACTTCAGGCTTATCGGATATGAAAATCTTTGTGTTCAACCGCTTTTGCAACACTTTTTTCAAAAACGTGTTTTCGGGCAGATGAAATAGTCCCCCTTGGCTTGCAACTAAACCTAAAAATCGCATAATTTTTAAGGCTTTTGCCCTGTTTTGGGCAGAAGCCTTTTTGCATATTTAATAAGATTTTCTTCTTCGTGTAATATTAAATGTGTCGGCTGTAAAATTAACAAAAATTTAATTGGATTTTCGTTGAAACATATAACACCTTACAATATAATAAAAGCAAATATATAGCTTATAAAGGAGGTTCCTTAATGACGAAAAAAATAACCGCAATATTCTTGGCATTGTGCATGGCAATTTCCGTTTTGCCGATGACCATTCAGGCGGCATCAAAGCCCGATATTAAAGTTGGCGACTATGTTAAAATGGGCACGTATAACAATGCCTCAATTCTTTGGCGATGTGTAAGCATTGACAATAACGGACCGCTTATGCTTGCAGACAAAATTGTTGACACCCTTGCATATGATGCCAAAACAAATGACAACAGCAATTCAAAATCACACAGCAGAAGCTATAAGCGTGATGATTACGGTTCTAACTATTGGAAAGACAGCAATATGCGTTCTTGGTTAAATTCGACCGCAGCTGAAGGCAAAGTCGATTGGCTTTGCGGCAACCCTCCGAAAGACGGATATGTAAGCGGTGTGGGAGCGTACAACGAAAAAGCGGGTTTTCTCAACGCTTTTTCAAAATCTGAAATTGCGGCAATGAAAACCGTTACCCAGCGTTCTCTCGTTTCTCATCCCGAATACAACAAGGGCATAGTTGATGGAGACGCAAATTCGGATTTGTTATACTACACCGATATTTCGGAAGCGGTGGCAAACTACGACAGTTCATATTTTGAAACTACAACCGAAAAGGTTTTTCTTCTTGATGTAAAGCAGGCTAATGCCGTGTGGAAAAATCTCAAAGGTTATTATGTTGCGTATAATAATGACGGTATGGCTTGGCCTTATTGGCTTCGCACTCCTGTTACCGATTGCAATCACGATATGCGTTATATCAGTTCATCGGGTCAGGTCGGTCGTTATGCTCCGTGGTATTCCGATTTGGGCGTAAGACCTGCATTTTATCTCGATTCCGAATATTTTGTTACAACTTCCGGCAGCGGCTCACAAAGCAGTCCTTATATCGGCTCTGCTCCAAATAAGCAAGAGGATGATTATACAATTTCGGAACCTGCCGAGGACGCAAATCCCGATTGGAATGTCAGCACCGAGCAAAGCATTCAGCTCACCCTCGGCCCGTGGTATTCAAATGACGGAAAATATTCTAATCCTACCATCCCTGTTTATACCATCCAAAAAACACGCAGCGACACGGAAAATATGGTTGTTGTCGTTTGCGGCGAGGGATACACAAAAAGTCAGCAGGGCAAATTCATCAATGATGTCAAACGACTTTGGCAGGACGCTATGAAATATGAACCGTATCGCAGTTATGCCGACAGATTCAATGTTTACGCTCTTTGCACAGCTTCCGAATCGACTTTTGACAATGGTGGAAGCACCTTCTTTGATGTTATAGTCGACAAATATAATTCGCCTGTTATTTCTAATAATCTCCACGGAAGTCAGTGGAAAAATCATATTTTTGAGAGATGTATCGGTCCTGAATTTATCGAGAAAATTCACGATGCTCATATCAAAAAAAAGTGTGATCCAAACACAATTCCGTCCGGTTCGGAATATGAGCCTTATTATTATGTTCACGATTATATTGCTCAGTTCGCTATGGTTGTAAACACAAAATCAGATTTCGGCGGTGCTTATAATAACCGTGAATACGGCTTCCATTATTTCATTTCGCCATCAGACAGTTATCGTGCGTCAAAAACTTTTGCACACGAGTTTGGACACGGTTTGCTCGGTCTCGGTGATGAATACAGTAACGGATATTTGCTTGACGATAAGGAACTTAAATCACTCAATCTTTCCTCGGTTGAAGACCCGGAAAAGATAAAATGGCGACAGCTTTTAGGTTTTAGAAACACATATACCTGCCGCAATGCTTACGGCTCAAAAATGCTTGTTTCAAGTTATGAGTGCATAATGAGAGACACAAACTATCAATTCTGTGAGGTTTGCCGTTTGCAGGGCTTCAAGCGAATGTCTCAGCTTGTTAAGGATGTAGACCTTTATGTTGCAACTCCCGAGGTTAAGGAATATACGGGCGCTTATTCAAAGCCGTCTGATTTTACCGACCTTGAAACAAGTTCATATTATAATTACACATATAATCGCAATGACCGACTTTTGAGCGGCAACAGCAAAAGCAGATTTAATACTAATATGAACGGTAAAAAAATCGAGCTTAGAACTGTTATTCAAAACATTTCAGATAAAAATGCACGACAATTAAAATTCAAAATGTGGATTAAGCACTCCGACGGAAGCGTTGCGACCGATTCATCGGGAAATCCGCTTCAAACAGTACAAACCTTTGACATTCCTGTTTGGAATGATAAGGCAAATTTCTGGCCGCTCGGTGCTTTGGATCACATCAAAAGCGACTTTAATTCAGGCTTAAAGAGTTGCTCGCTTATTTATCAAATTCCGTCTGATGCACAGCTTAAGAGCGGCGATACCGTGGCATTTCAGGTGCTCGATGAAAACGGAAATGTGCTTGCAGACGACAATACGGAAACACAGCGCTACACAACCGTTTCAATTCAGTATAAATTTGAGGACGGCTCTGAAATTCCAAACACTGCCGGCGGAACATTTACCGTGCCATACGGCACAAAGCTTGATTTAACACCGGCAAAAACACTTTATGATTATGAATTTATAAAGGTTGACGGCTTGAATAAGCCTATTGTTTCGGACGGAACGGTTGTTACATATTATTACAAAAATAAAAACGAAGAACACACTCACAATCTGACTTTGGTTGCTGCGAAAGCTGCCACCTGCACTACTGCGGGCAATTCCGCATACTACACCTGCGATGGCTGTGACAAGTGGTTCGCAGATGCAACAGGATCGGTAGAAATTACCGATAAAACCAGTGTGAAGATTCCGGCTCTCGGACATACCGCAGGCACAGAATGGAAGTCTGATGATACTAACCACTGGCATGAATGTTCTCGTTGCCACGACAAAAAGGACGAAGCGGCTCACGATTACGGTTCTGACAATGTTTGCGACACCTGCGGATATCACAAAACTGTACCGCACACTCACAATCTGACTTTGGTTGCTGCGAAAGCTGCCACCTGCACAGAGGGCGGTAAGGAAGCATACTACAAGTGCGAAGGTTGTGGCAAGTTCTATGAAGATGTACTCGGTACAAAGGAAATAACCGACCTTGCATCTTGGGGCAATATTGCTAAGATTGCCCACACCACAAAGCAAACCGTAACAAAGGCAACCCCAACAGCAAACGGCAAGATAGTAAATTACTGTTCGGTATGTAAGAAAACTCTTTCAACAACAGTAATTCCAAAGGCATCAAGCATAAAGCTTAAAGCAACATCATTAACATATAACGGAAAGGTTAGAACACCTAAGGTTATTGTTAAGGACAGAACAGGAAAGACACTTGTTAAGAATACTGACTATACTGTGTCTTATGCAAAAGGCAGAAAGTATGTTGGCAAGTACGCAGTAAAGATTACCTTTAAGGGTAAATACAGCGGAACAAAGACGCTTTATTTCACAATCAAGCCAAAGGCAACAAGTATTTCCTCACTTAAAGCAGGTTCAAAGAAGTTTACAGTAAAGTGGAAGAAGCAGGCTACACAGACAACAGGCTATCAGGTACAGTACAGTGCCTCAAGTAAATTCAGCAAGGCTAAGACCGTAACAGTAGGCAAGAATACAACAGTATCAAAGAAAATTTCAAAGCTTTCGGGCAAGAAAAAGTATTATGTAAGAGTTCGCACCTATAAGACAGTTAAGATTAACGGCAAATCCATAAGGATTTATTCAGGCTGGTCAAAAGCTAAGACTGTTACAACAAAGAAATAAAAACTATACCGTAACCTTTGATTCTGCCGGTGGCTCTGCAGTAACGACTCAGACTATCGAAGAAGGTCAGAAGGCAACCAAACCTGCCGCTCCTACCAAGTCTGACGATACCACCAAGCCTTCGGATGATGTTCAGAATCCGCAGACCGGCGACAACAGTATGAGTGGCTGTGGATCGCTCTGCTGTTCGTCAGCGGCTTCGGAGTTGTGACAACTACTGTTTATACTAAAAAAGAAAATCTGTGAAATAACAGATAGCTAACCATTTAAGGATGGCGGTAGCGGAGCTTCCGCTGCCGCCTTTTCCTTACGAAAAGGATTTCTTCGGAAGTCCCTTTCCGAAAGGCGGCAAAAAAAGCGCTTTGCCGATTTTTGGAAAGAAATCGAACAAGGAGAAATCAAATGGACGAACAAGAAAAAGAAATTGAAGAAATACTCAGAACATTTGACAAAGCACCTTCGCCTTCGTCAGAGAATAGTGTTCAAAATCAAGCATAGCAAAACAATAAGCAGCCTCGGCAAATTTCCCAAAAACCAACTGACACCGAACGGATTGCCCGCACATCAAATCAAACAGAATACAAAAGACAAGCTCAGTCAAGCAAAGGCAGGTATCTCTCCCCTACACGCAAAACCGCAATAAAGCGAAGAAAAAGGCAAAGAGCTGTGATTGTTTCGTTATTAGCACTCCTTTTTGTTGTTCTGATTATTGTGCTGATTTGTAAAGGCTGCTCCGGCAGAACAGATGCGCTTGCCGGCAAATGGGATTTTGATGGGACTACTGCCTATGAATTTGACGGCAAAGGCAGCGGTGCAATGCTCCTCACCCTTGCAGATTATGATTTTACCTATGAAATCAAGGACAATCAGCTATCAAGAAGAATGCCCATTTGTTCTTCATATAGGAAATCGTCGAATGATTAAGGAGAAATGATTTATGACAAAATCAATGACAAGTGGAAATCCGTTGAAACTGATGATTCAATTTGCATTTCCTTTATTGTTGGGAAATCTGTTGCAGCAGACATACAATATCATTGATGCTGCAATTGTCGGGCAGTGTCTTGGTGCAAAAGCGTTGGCAAGTGTAGGGGCGAGCAGCAGCGTCCAATTTCTGGTGCTTGGTTTCTGTATGGGAAGCTGTGCAGGGTTTGGTGTACCAATCGCAAAATATTATGGTGCAAATGATTCAGACAGAATGCGTAATTCTATTTTTAACGGTGCCTTTTTGACGATAGTGATCGCTGTTATACTGACGACAGCATGTTTTTTGTTATGTCCGCAGATTTTACACATTTTATCGGTACCGGAAGATATTTATCAAAATGCATATGCCTATTTGATCATTATTTTCTTAGGTATGCCGTTTACATTGTTATATAACTATTTATCTAGTGTATTAAGATCAGTAGGAGACAGCAAGACACCATTTCTTTTTTTAGCAATATCTGTTGTCTTGAATATTTTTTTGGATGCATTTTGTATTCTTGTCTTAAAATGGGGCTGTGCCGGTGCAGCGATCGCGACGATCACATCACAGGCTGTCAGCGGTATTTTGTGTCTGCTTTTTATATTACATCGCTTAGATTTTTTGTGTCTGAAAAAAGAGAACCGCCACTTACGCTTTGCTCCTATCAAAGAGCTGCTTTCGATGGGGCTTCCGATGGGATTACAGTTTTCGATCACAGCGATTGGCAGTATGGTGATGCAGTCGGCAAACAATGGTCTGGGAAGTGTCTGTGTATCAGGCTTTACAGCTGGTATGCGTATCAAACAGTTTACTATGTGTCCGTTTGATGCGATCGGTACGGCAGCCTCTGTTTTCTGTAGTCAGAATTATGGTGCTGCCAAACCGGACCGTATCCGGAAAGGTCTTTGGCAAAGTATGCTTGTAGCGGTTGTATATGGCATTGTGGCAGGATTGATTATGATCTTTGCCGGAAGAACGCTTTCCATGATCTTTGTGGGCAAAGAAGCAGTTGATGTATTGGATGCATCGGGAAAATATTTACGATGTATGGGCTTCTTCTACTGGAGCCTTGGAATCTTAAATGTCAGCAGAATGGTAACACAGGGACTTGGCCATTCGATGCGTGCAGTCATTTCCGGTGTGACGGAGATGCTTGCACGTTCGATCGTGAGCCTTTGCTTTGTTGGCTCTTTCGGCTATACAGCAATCTGCTTTGCAGATCAGACAGCATGGGTGTCAGCGTGCTTTTACATTTTTCCAACCTGTCTGTATTGTGTGCATAAAACAACGAAAAAGTTAATGAAACAGCAAAATGTGCAATAAATTGTTGATCTTTAGGTATAAAACCGAGAACATTGTAAAAAACAGAGTAGGACAGTATAATAGAAAAACATATGTTGTCTGTGATGCAATGTACTTTGAAGAAAGAAATGGTCTGAAACAGTCCGATAGAAAAGAGAGGAAGAAAGAACGATATGAAAAAACAATCAGTATATAAAAAGGCACTATTGCTTGCTGTGCCTATGATGATACAAAATGGTATTACCAATGCGGTCAGTCTGGTAGATAATCTGATGGTTGGAAGTCTTGGGACGGAAAGTATGACAGCGGTGTCGATTGTAGGACAATTGATCTTTGTCTTTTTCCTGGCTGTCTTTGGCGGACTTTCCGGACCGGGCATTTATGGAGCACAATATTATGGGCAGAGAAATAAAGAAGGATACCAGAATGTCTTTCGATTAAAAGTCTGGATCACGGCAGTAATTACTTTTTGTGGTCTGCTCGCCTTTTTTACGATGGGAAGTCAGATGATCAGCCTGTATTTGCATGGCACGGCAAAAGATATTGATGCGGCAAAGACATTACAATATGGGATGCAATATCTGGATATTATGATGATTGGTCTGATCCCTTTTGCAATTACACAGATCTATGCAGGAAGTCTTAGAGAAATGGGAGAAAGTATCAAACCGATGATCGGTGGAATTGCTTCTGTTGCGGTCGATATTGTTTTTAACTATCTGTTGATCTATGGCAAGTGTGGATTTCCAAGACTTGAAGTGCGCGGAGCAGCAATCGCAACGGTTATGGCACGTTTTGTTGAAATGTTCATCGTGGTGATCTGGACGCATGCATCGGTCAATAAATATGAATTTTTACGTGGAATATACAAAACTATATGCATTCCCTTACACAGTATGAAAAATATCATTATAAAAGGTTTGCCAATCTTTTTTAATGAATTTTTGTGGTCAGGCGGCATTGCGGTCTTAACGCAATGCTATTCAATGAAGGGGTTACAGATTGTTGCCGGATTAAATATTTCCAATGCAATCTGTAACCTGTTAAATGTTGTATTCATCGCAATGGGTAATGCAGTAGGAATCATTGTCGGACAATATCTTGGTGCATCTAAGTTTGAGGAGGCAAAGAAAACATCAAACAGCCTGAGGTGGTTTACGGCTGCTCTGTGTGTTGGTTTGACGGTTGTTTTGATCCTTTGTTCCGGTATATTTCCCCAAATGTATGATACTTCCGATGAAGTACGCTATCTCGGACAATGGTTTATCATCATAACAGCGATATTCTTCCCGTTACAGGGGTTCTTAAATGTCCTGTACTTTACCCTTCGTTCGGGTGGAAGAACTGTAATTACATTTCTGTTTGACAGCGTTTTTACATGGGTTGTATCAGTCTCCCTGGCCTTTATCCTGTGTAAATGGAGCGGTCTTCCGATCTTAGCCATCTATGCAATCGTACAATCTGCAGATATGATCAAAGTTATCGTAGGTTACATCCTCGTCAAAAAAGGTGTATGGATCACAAATCTCGTCGTATAATTTTGTCATTCGCTGTCTGTATATAAAAACAACCATTTGCTCCCATACTCATAGCATTGTTTTCATCCTAATGTGTCTGCGATGTTTTACAATGCATCCTATCTGATACATTTCCTTTCCTGTTTCTATTTTATTATTCCCTTTTGGGTTGACACGACGGACGGTTAGAATATCTGATTTTTAAGCTTTGTTGCTGATTGGGCGCGGTTCATAACTATAGGGGCGACTCAGCCTGAGTAGCATTGCTGTTTGGGACACGCTCTCGCTTCGCAAAGCCACGTAGCGCACACATAGTCTGCTATAAAACAGCAGACAAGTGGCGACGGGCTTTGAGATTCCCAAACAGCAATGTACATCAGACCGGTCCTGCCCCTATATCAGATGAGAGCGCCCATAATCAGGGCAAAAAAGCAAAAATCTTAGATATTCTTACCGGGCGAAACAGTGCCCCAAAAGGGAAAATAAATAGAAACGGGAATGCAAAGACTATAGATAGGATGCATGATTAAGTTTTAGGCACATTAGGATGAAAAACAGAGGTTATGGAGTGGGAGTAAATGGTTTTTTTTTTGAATGAAGGACAGCGAATGTCAAAATAATGTTAGAAATGGTGATGATAATTCAAGTTATGGCAGGAAAGATACAGTATACTGTTAGAAATGAAGATGGTTTTGAGGGGATATAGTATAGGACAGGAGGGTGTTATGAACGAAAGAAGATATGAACGCACTATGTATGCATGTTTTATAGGATATATCGTACAGGCTATTGTAAATAATTTTGTGACACTTCTTTTTTTGACGTTTGAAAAGAGTTATCATATTCCACTTGGAAAGATCACAATGCTGATTACGATTAATTTTGGGATCCAACTGTTAGTAGATCTGTTATCGGCAGGATTTGTCGATAAGATTGGATATAAAGTGTCAATTATTCTTGCCCATGTGTTTGCGGCGGCAGGTATGTTTGGTCTGGTGTTCCTGCCGGAACTTTTACCGGATGCATTTAGCGGCTTGCTGATCTCGGTGGTATTTTATGCGGTAGGTGGCGGCTTGATCGAAGTTTTGATCAGTCCGATCATGGAAAGCTGTCCAACGAAAAATAAAGAAAAAGCAATGAGTTTATTACATTCCTTTTATTGCTGGGGAACAGTAGGGGTTGTACTTGGTTCCACAATCTTTTTTGGAGTATTTGGAATAACATCCTGGAAGATACTTGCCTGTATCTGGGCAATTGTACCGATTGCCAATATAGTTCTTTTTGTGTGTTCTCCGATTGCGCCTTTGATCGAAGAAGGTGAGAAGGGAATGACAATATTAGATCTGTGCAAGAATAAAATTTTTTGGGGGCTGATGCTTTTGATGGTCTGTGCAGGAGCGAGTGAACAGGCAGTCAGTCAATGGGCATCCACTTTTGCAGAGCAGGGACTAAAAGTCAGTAAGACCATAGGAGATTTAGCAGGTCCGATGGCATTTTCTATTTTAATGGGAAGTGCCAGAGCATTTTATGGAAAATTCGGTGACAGGATCGATCTGGATCGTTTTATGATATTTAGTGGAATTCTTTGTGTTGTATCGTATTTGTGTATTGCACTGATCCCGAATGCAATCGTTTCTCTTGCAAGCTGTGCGATTTGCGGCTTATCGGTCGGGATTATGTGGCCGGGAAGTTTTAGTAAGGCTGCTGCATTGTTAAAAAATGGGGGTACTGCTTTATTTGCCTTGTTGGCATTAGCGGGAGATTTAGGTTGTTCCGGAGGCCCGACTTTAGTTGGTATGGTATCAAGTGCATGTTCGGATAATCTAAAAACCGGTATACTGGCTGCAATCATTTTTCCGATTCTTTTGGTAATTGGATTAGTAATTATGAAAAAAGGAGATAAATGAATATGGATTATAAGAAAAGAAGTTTAGCAGGTCAGGCATATATTTGTGATGATAGTTTATATGAAGAGCAAAAAAAATGTCGTAAAATAATTCAAAAGTTAAATACGCACGATTGCTCTGATTTTGGTGGTTTGCATAGAATTGTCGAAGAGTTATTTGGAAAATGTGATGAGGATACATTTGTAAATCCGCCATTTCATTGTGATTATGGTAAAAATATTGAAGTAGGAAAGAATTTTTTTGCAAATTACAATTGCACTATGATCGATGTTGCGAAAATAACGATCGGCGATAATTGTATGATGGCACCAAATGTGGCAATTTATACAGCAGGGCATCCTATTTATCCTACAACACGTAATACAGGATTTGAATATGGAAAAGCAGTTTCAATTGGTGATAATGTATGGATTGGCGGAAGCACAGTAATTTGTCCGGGAGTGCATATCGGTGATAATGTTGTGATCGGGGCGGGAAGTGTTGTTACGAAAGATATTCCGGAATGGTCAATTGCGGTAGGAAACCCTTGCCGTGTACTTCGAAAGATTACGAAAGAAGATCAAAGAATATTGATCCATGATGAACAAATAGATACGGAAGCATGGAATGCTATCTTAGAAAAAATTGATATGAAATAAAAGTTTTAATACATTGAAATGAATTCTGTCCTATAGTATTGAAGAGTGGATATTTGTTTTTTCATGTGATATGATAAAAATAATTAAAATTTGATAGGTATATTCTTGAAATCAGATATATAGGAAGGAAAGAAACAGAGAGATTTTTAGAATATAAGACATGTACACTCGAAAAAATTCACTCAGAAACTTCTGAGAGTATATTAGACAGATTGCGGAGGATTGGAACAATGAACTTTTTAGAGGAAAGAATTTTAAAAGATGGTGTGGTAAAAGAAGGAAACGTATTAAAGGTAGACAGTTTTTTGAATCATCAAATGGATATTAATCTGTTTGATCAGATGGGTGAAGAATTTAAAAAAAGATTTGCCGGTAAAAAGATCAATAAAATACTTACAATAGAAGCATCGGGAATTGGAATTGCCTGTATTGTGGCAAGACATTTTAATGTACCGGTTGTATTTGCAAAAAAATCAAAAAGCATCAATATTGATGGGGAAACGTATGTAGCTCAGGTAGAGTCTTTTACCCATAAATGTGTTAATCAGGTTCTGGTATCAAAGCGCTTTCTTTCACCGGAAGATAATATTCTAATTATTGATGATTTTTTAGCCAATGGATGTGCATTGCGTGGTTTGATCTCTATTATTGAGAATGCAGGTGCTACTGTTTCAGGTATTGGGATTGCGATTGAAAAAGGATTCCAGCGTGGCGGAAAAGAAATCCGTGAAGCAGGTTATCAATTAGAATCGTTAGCGATTGTAGAAGAAATGGATGCTAAGAATGGAACAGTAACATTTCGTTAGAAGTATTTTGTAAGTTCGTTTTTAGGGTAAGTGCGTTTTTAAAATTGCGTCAGATGTTATAGAAAAAGACAGGAAGAACAATGGGGTTATTGGGGTGATAGGATGAAGAAAGTCAGTATAATTATACCGGTACATAATGCAGCAGATACGCTGACAGTGTGTGTAGACAGCATATTAGCACAGACTTATTCTGATTTAGAGGTGATTCTTGTGGAAAATTACTCTACAGATGATTCTTATCGGTTATGTCAGGAATTACAAAAAAAAGATCGGCGGATCAAGGTGATCCGTTCAGAAAAAAAGGGTGTGTCAGCAGCCAGAAATGAAGGGATACGGCTGGCAGGCGGTGAGTATATCGGCTTTTGTGATGCCGATGATCATATGGAAAAAGAAATGTATGCCTATTTGGTTTCTTTGTTAGAAGAAAAGAATGCATCCATAGCGATGTGCAATGGCTTTATTTCCTATGAAAAAAAAGAAAAAGCACTTGCCGTGTATCCTAAGGATGTGATCTTATTAGACCGGAATGAATCCATCCTTACATTACACCGGCGCAGTTTTTTGAATGCATATGTATGGAATAAGCTTTTCTTACGGGAACTGCTTACTGACATTTTTTTTGATGAAAAACTCGATTTTGCAGAAGATTATGACTTTATATGCAAGGTTCTTGAAAAGACAGACAATGTGGTTTGTGGCAGTAAAAAGATGTATCATTACATACAAAAAAAATACGTCCGTGACAGAAAAAAAAGTATAGAGCCTTATTTGAATGCGCAAAAAATGTTTGAGCAGTATTATAACAAGTGGATGACAGCTTTTCCGAATGAAAAAAGTTTATTCACCTGTTATTATATGTATGACATTCTCGGACTTTTAGCTGCGGTCAGTAAGAGCGGAAAGCAGTCTTATTCGAAGCAAAAAGAACTACAGCAGATTGTACGCATGTATAAAAAGGCATATATGCAGGCAAAAGAAGCAACTTTCGTTATGAAAATCTGTACTTTGAGTGCTTCAATCAGCATTCTTTTGTATGCATGGGAATATCGCTTTGTCTGCTTTTTAAGAAACCGATAGACCAGGGAATTGTATATTTCAGAGATGGATGGGGAGGCATTATGAAGAGCAGGACAGAATATTCAGCGAAAAATACTACAGTATCTGTAATTTGTAGAATTTTAGCGATTATTATGGGATATGTGCTTCGTATTGTTTTTACGCATCAGTTAAGCAGCACGTATGTAGGAATCAATGGTCTGTTCGTTGATATCATTCAGGTATTATCATTATCGGAAATGGGGGTTGGAACGGCAATTACATTTGCATTGTATCAACCGGTTGCGGATGGAGATATTGAAAAGCAGAAATCATTGATGCGTTTGTTCCGCCATTTTTATATTGGAATTGCCGGAGCGGTTGCCTGTTTTGGTATGATCTTAATTCCGTTTTTGGGCACATTGATCAAAGATTACGGTTCGATGCAATATGTAGTTCCTATTTTCCTGCTCTATGTAACAAATGCAGTTTGTTCCTATCTTTGGATCTATAAAAAAATGCTGATGGATGCACATCAGTTGATCTATATAGGAGTATCCTATCAGACAATCTCCTGGTTCATACAGGATTTTTTACAGATCCTGATCTTAATTTTTACCGGAAATTTTATTTTATATCTGGTGGTACAGATAGTTGTTACGATTGCTTGCAATCTCTTGATCAGTTATAAGGCAGAGAAGTTATACCCGTTTTTAAAAGAAAAAGAAACAAAACCGCTGAATAAAGAAGATCGAAAAGGAATTTTTCAAAATATCAAAGCAATGATGATGCACAAGCTTGGTGAGGTTGTGATCAATAATACGGATAATCTTTTGATCTCTGCATTTGTCGGAATTGTGCAAGTGGGAAAATATTCGAATTATTTTTTAGTGATTGAATCCTTAAACCAGATCTTAACACAGGTTTTCCAGGGAATTGCAGCAAGCGTCGGAAATCTCGGCGTGACACAGGATGAAAAGAGAGTCAGAAAAGTGTTTGAGACAACGCTTTTTATCGGACAATGGATGTGCAGCGTGATCACGATCGGCATTTATGAAGTGATCAATCCGTTTATTGCGATCAGCTTTGGAAAAGAATATTGTTTTGCCATGCCGATTGTATTTTTGTTATCGCTTCGTTTTTATCTGCTTGGCATACGAAAAGCAACACAGGTCTTTCACGACTCGTTGGGATTATTTTATTTTGACCGGTATAAATCAATTGCAGAAGCCGTGCTGAATATTATCATATCCCTTCTGCTTGTACAAAAATATGGCGTTATGGGTGTTTTTGCCGGTACAGTAGTCAGTATGCTTTTTGTATCAATCTGGGTAGAGCCGTATGTGTTGTACCACTACCGTTTGCATCTGCCGGTTAGAACGTATTATCAGAAAATGATTCCCTATGCTGCAATTACAGCCATTGTATGGTGGATCACACATATTTTATGTGACATGGCATCAAAGTCCGGAAATGGAACGATAGCGGTGACTTTTGTGGTACGTTTTCTAATCTGTATTCTTGTTCCGGATCTGCTCTTTTTACTATGTTATCATAGATGCAAAGCGTTTCAGGTGGCAATACAAAAAGTGAAAATGCTGTTAGAGCAGAAAAGACAGCAAAAGTATCAGGATGAAATGAAAAGGAGATAAAAAAGGAGATTATTATGGAAAATCAGTTGAATGCTTTGATCAGTGTGATCGTACCGGCATATAATGTTGAAAATTATTTAGAACGCTGTATCAAAAGTCTGCAAGATCAAACCTATTCTGATATTGAAATTCTGATCGTTGATGACGGTTCGACAGATCAGACGGATCGTATCAGGAAAAAGTTAGCGGCAAAAGATAAAAGGATCAAGTGTCTTTCTTATGAAAAAAAAGGACACTACGGACTTTCTGCTGCCAGAAATCTTGGAATTGAAAATGCAGCGGGAGAGTATATTGCGTTTGTAGATTCAGATGATTTCGTAGGACCGCGATTTTTAGAAATCCTTTATCAGAATATAGTACGATATCAGGCAGATATTTCTGTTTGCAGATATCAGAAACTAGATGAAAGAAAAACTACGATGCATCGGAATGGAAAGAAAGAACAGTTTCCTTTAGCAGAATGTCTATATGTGCAGCAGGAGCAGCAATATAGACAGCAAAAGGAATTATTTGAAAGAACAGAACGGACTAAAAAACATCACGATAGTAAAATGACAGAACAATATACCGGCCAACAGATGTTAGAAGCCTGGTATCATAAAAATTTTGAAACGGAAACAGTTGTCTGGAATAAACTATATCGGAAAGAGCTTTTTGCCGGGGAACCGTTATTGCGATTTGAAGAAGGAACTCTTTTTGAGGATGTGGAATTTTCTCTTTATGCCATTAGAAAAGCGAAAAAGATTGTATTATGTACAGAAAAATTATATTTTTATATGCAAAGGAAAGGAAGTATTATGGGCAGTCGCCTGACTGTTAAAAAAATGACTGACAGCCTGAAAGTACAAAGAAAGAGAATTCATTTCTTACAGCAGAATCAATGCATTGCAGCAGCGAAACGCTGTGCCGTCGATTACGAAAAGTATGCGATCCGGTTTTATTTTTCAGCAGGAGAGACCGGACAAAAGAAAAAGACCAGGGCATATGTTACAAAATGTTTTCTGGAAATGTATGCATTTGCGATCAGTGGAAAAGAGATATCAAAAAGAGATCGTTTAATACTTATACTTTTCAAAAATCTCTTTTGTATTCAGACGCAACAGGAAAAATGAATACAATCATAAAAAAGAAATAAGCTAAGGGGGATTTCTATGCCAACAGATAAAAGTAAAATCGTATACCGGGAATTAGTAAAGAAAGGCTTTGACGAAGCATTGTGCAAAGAAATCGCATATAAATATATGACAACCGACTATACCGCAACACGTATGCTTGGCTATCTTTACCGAATGACAGAGCCGCGTGAGGAAATGGTTGTAGATGAAATGTTAGCCATTTTAGAAGACAGGAATCGCCTTATCAAAAAACATGAAATGGAAACTGCCCAGCAGGCGATCAATCAGGTATATCTGCATGGGTTAGAACAGGAAGAAGAATAATGAGTTATCCTAAAGAGCAGAAAATATGAATGGATGTGCGTATGAAAAAACTCCCTAGTAGAAATCTGGATCAGATTTTACCAGGGAGTTTTTAATCTCAAAATATTCTTAAATAGGATGAAGTTAACATCTTAATCTTAGTGTGTTAATAAGAACATAACAGCAAATAAGATTGCGACAACCCATGTACCTACCTTGATTTCTTTGATCTTTCCTGTGAAAGCAGAGATGATAACATAACCGATCAGACCAAAAGCAATACCGTAGCTGATATTGTATGTCATTGGCATCATAGCTAATGTAAGGAAAGCCGGTACAGAAACAGCAGGATCAAGCCAGTTGATATCGACAACACATTTCATCATCAATACACCGACATAGATCAATGCGGCAGCTGTAGCAGCACCGGGGATTAACTGGGCTACAGGGCTTAAGAACATTGCAATGAAGAAGAATACAGCAGTAGATACAGCAGCAAGACCGGTACGTCCACCTTCTGCTACACCGGCAGAAGACTCTACGAAAGTTGTAACAGTAGAAGTACCGCATACAGCACCGACAGTTGTTGCTACGGCATCAGAGAACATTGCCTTTTCAAAGTTAGGGATCTTCCCTTCTTTTGTTAATAAGTTACCACGGGAACATGCACCGTATAATGTTCCTAATGTATCAAACATATCAACTAAGCAGAATGCTAAAGCAGTTGTGATGATCAGGATCACTAAAGATGCTACAGAGTGTTTTGCGAGATAACCGGAATAGTCAAATCCCTGTGTAAATACTTTACAAAATGCCTCTGTTCCAAAGTCATGGAAAGATGCAGCCGGGTTAAAGTTAAAGCTGCTTGTGATGGAGCTGTAGAATCCTTTAATAGGAGCTCCGAGAATATAATATATTACACTTCCGCTGAGAATACCATAAAGGATAGCTCCTTTTACTTTATTTACAGATAAGATTGCAATAATAAATAATGTGATCAGAGTAACTAATAATGGCATAATTGTTGACCATTTTGCCGAACCGTTGAATACATTAAAGGAAGCAAGTGATACACAAGTGCTGTCATTTGCTACAACAAGACCGGCATCCTGAAGCCCGATAAATGCGATAAATAAACCGATACCGGCTGGAATTACTTTCTTCACACAATCAGGGATTGAATTAAAGATTTTTTCACGAAGACCGGTAGCTGTTAAGATAATGAAGATAATACCATCAAGTAATACTAAAGTTAATGCATTTGCATAAGTCAGTCCGAATTCAAAGCAGACTGTGTAGACAAAGAATGCATTTAAGCCCATGCCGGAAGCCTGTGCTAATGGAAGGTTTGCGACAAGACCAATGAATAAAGTGCCAAATACCGCAGAAATTGCAGTTGCAATGTAGATCGCATTATACGATACGACTTGCAATTCTTTAAACATTCCTGCGTTGACCATCAGGATATAAGCCATCGCCATGAAAGTAGTCAGGCCGGCTAATATTTCTGTTCTGACAGTCGTGTCACGTTCCTGTAACTTGAAATATTTTTCCATAAATTTTTCCATAAATTCCTCTTTTCTGCGTCGCTTGTGTGTTGGAAAGATCATGCAGGCGACGCAGACATCATCTTTCATTCTGTAGTATAGGGCGTCTCTTAATCTTAAGTTAACCTTAAAAATTCAAAAAGACATAAGTAATTTTTATCATATTTACAGACAAAATACAATGTATTTTATAGTTTTTTAAGGAAATGACAAGTTGCGATATTTTGACCTTATCTAAGGAATTTGTTATACTTAAAGATACGAGTGTGATCAGAATGGGAAAGGTGTCTGCTGCGATCGAATGACCGGTAAAAAGCCGGATGCCGGATAAGATTCTGAAACCCTTTATGATAACGACAAGATAGATATAACGGAGGAAATACATGGATTATTTAGAAATAGAAGAAAAAGTTGCAAAGATGGATATTACATTACCGCCACCGGAGCCGGAAGCAGACAGACAATATTATTTTATACGGAAATTGCAACTTTGGATGGAAGAAAAGAAAAAAGAATTAGGCCGTCCTCTGACTGCCTGTATTACAACGTTTGGCTGTCAGATGAATGCACGCGATTCCGAAAAGATTATCGGTATCATGGAAATGATCGGATATGAAATGACAGATTCCGAAGAAGCGGACTTTGTCTTATATAATACCTGTACGGTCAGAGAAAATGCCAATCTGAAAGTGTATGGACGATTAGGACAGTTAAAGAAATATAAAAAGAAGAATCCGCATATGGTCATTGCTCTTTGTGGCTGTATGATGCAGGAGAAAGTTGTTGTCGATAAGATTAAGCAAAGCTATCGTAACGTAGATATTATCTTTGGAACGCATAACATTTTTAAACTTGCCGAACTTTTATCTTTAAAGCTTCTTGACAGACCGGAAAGTAAGAAGATGATCATTGACATTTGGGATGGAACAACTGAAGTCGTAGAAGATCTGCCTAATGAACGAAAATATTCGTTTAAAAGCGGTGTCAATATCATGTTTGGCTGTAACAACTTTTGCAGTTATTGTATTGTTCCTTATGTTCGAGGTAGAGAACGCAGCAGAGAACCGGAAGATATCATAGCAGAGATTGAGTGCATGGTAAAAGATGGTGTTGTAGAAGTGATGCTTCTTGGCCAGAATGTCAATTCCTATGGAAAGACATTAGAGCATCCTGTCAGCTTTGCGCAATTATTAGAAAGAGTGGAAAAGATAGAAGGATTAGAAAGAATCCGCTTTATGACATCCCATCCAAAGGATCTTTCGGATGAACTGATCGAAGTGATGGCAAAGTCTCAGAAGATCTGTAAACAGCTTCATCTGCCGTTACAGTCAGGAAGTACCAGACTTTTAAAAGATATGAATCGTCATTATACAAAGGAAGATTATCTTTTCCTGGTTGAGAAGATCAGACGTGCGATACCGGATATTGCGCTTACGACAGATATCATTGTCGGTTATCCCGGAGAGACAGAGCAGGACTTTGAAGAAACATTGGATGTTGTGCGCAAAGTAGAGTATGACAGCGCATTTACCTTTATTTACAGCAAAAGAACCGGTACGCCGGCAGCGGCAAAAGAGGATCAGGTGCCTCAGAATGTCGTCAAAGAACGTTTTGACCGTCTGCTTGAACTGGTGCAGGATATTTCGGCAAAAAAGACACAAAAAGATGTTGGGACAATTCAGCAGATCTTAGTAGAAGAGCAAAACCAGCATGATGCAAACCTGATGACCGGAAGAACCGGCAGAAATTATCTGGTACATTTTCCGGGCAGCAAAGATCTGATCGGTCAATTAGTATCAGTTCGCTTAACAGAAAGCAAGGGCTTTTATTATATGGGAGAAAGGATAGAAGCATAGATGGAACCGTTGTTGGTATCATAGCGAAAGCATCACTTTGGCAGAAAGGAAGGTTTGTATGAGTCAGACGAGTCGTGGCAGACAAAATCTGCGTCAGAAACAGGAAGCAAGAGAACATCGTTTTTTGAGTCCATATGCATCTTTTGCAGATCAGTCTCTGGGAAGAGACCGCAAGGAAGAGCAATGTGATATCCGTACCGATTATCAAAGAGACAGGGATCGCATCCTTCATTGTAAAGCATTTCGACGTTTGAAACAAAAAACACAGGTTTTCTTAGCACCGGAAGGTGATCATTACAGAACCCGTCTGACACATACTCTTGAAGTTGCCCAGAATGCCAGAACGATAGCCAGAGCACTTTACCTGAATGAAGATCTGACCGAAGCAATTGCGCTCGGTCATGATCTTGGGCATACCCCGTTTGGTCATGCCGGAGAGAGGGCACTTCATAAGATCACAAAAGAGCAGGGCGGTTTTCATCACAATGAACAAAGTGTGCGTGTTGTCGAAGTCCTTGAAAAAGACGGGGCCGGTCTGAATCTGACAAAAGAAGTGCGGGATGGCATTCTGAATCATCAGACAAACAGTATGCCAATGACATTAGAAGGCAAGATTGTACGGCTTTCCGATAAGATTGCCTACATAAATTCGGATATTGATGATGCGATCCGGGCAGGTATTCTTAAAGAAAAAGAGATCCCTCGGGAACTGACCGGTATTCTTGGCAATACAACGAACAGCCGTTTAAATAATCTGGTGCACGATATCGTCAATCATAGTGAAGAAAAGGGTGATATCCTGATGTCAGATATGATGCAAAATGCAATGTATGCATTAAGGCAATTCCTTTTTCAGAGGGTATATACCAATCCGGCTGCAAAAGGAGAAGAAAAGAAAGTAGAGCATATGATCGGACAGCTTTATGAATATTTTTCAGGTCATATCAATGAACTGCCGGAAGAGTTTTTGACTCTGATCGACAGGGGAGAAGCGGAACAAAGAGTAGTATGTGACTTTATCGCCGGTATGAGTGACCGTTATTCGGTTAATTTATATAAGGAAATTATGATACCGAAATCATGGAGTATACTAAGTGTAGAACATCGGTAAAATGGCGAAAAATGACAGGAAGACCCGGTAAGGCATACAGCATAAAAATAATCTTGTATAAAAGAAAAACAAAAAAGGAAAATGATTTTTCTTGTCGAATAACTACATTAGAGACTTTTATCAGGGAGGAAATAAAGGAAATGGCATGGTTTTCAGAAGAAAAAATTGAAGAAGTACGATCACGAAATGACATTGTCGAGGTGATAGGAAACTATGTGAAATTAAAACGTTCCGGCAGTGGTTATGTAGGACTGTGCCCTTTTCATAATGAAAAGTCTCCTTCTTTTTCCGTGAATCCTGCCAGACAGATGTATAAATGTTTTGGCTGTGGTGTAGGTGGAAATGTGATCACGTTTTTAATGGAATATGAAAATTATTCTTTTCCGGAAGCAATGCAAAGTCTGGCAGAACGTGCTGGAATAGAACTTCCTAAAACGGAGATGTCAGCAGAGCAAAGAAGACAGGAAAGTATACGCACAACGTTATTAGAAATCAATACAAAAGCAGCCCGTTTCTTTTTTGCAAAACTGAAATCGTCACAGGGAAAAATAGGATACGACTATTTGAAAAAACGTGAACTTGCAGATGAAACGATCGTACATTTTGGACTCGGATATGCCGGTCAGGGTGGCGGTGAATTATATCAATATCTGAAAAAAGAAGGATATTCCGATCAGGTATTAAAAGAAACCGGACTTTTTAAGATGGACGAGCGTGGAGTATATGATAAATTTTGGAACAGAGTTATGTTTCCGATTATGGATATCGGAAATCATGTGATCGGATTTGGCGGCAGAGTCATGGGCGATGCCAAACCCAAATATCTGAATTCACCTGAGACAAGAGTATTTGACAAAAGCCGTAATCTTTTCGGACTTAATTATGCCAAACAGGGCAAGAAGAGTAATATGCTGCTTTGTGAAGGATATATGGATGTGATCGCATTGCATCAGGCAGGTTTTCAAAATGCAGTGGCATCATTAGGAACAGCTTTTACACAGCAGCAGGCGAATCTGCTTCGACGTTACACCGATGAAGTACTTTTAACTTACGACAGTGATGGTGCCGGAGTTAAGGCTGCGCTTCGGGCAATTCCCATTCTTAGGGATGTTGGTCTTCGGTGTAAGATCATTCATATGGATCCTTATAAAGATCCCGATGAATTTATCAAAGCATTAGGTGCTGATGAGTTTGAAAAGAGGATACAGGACGCACAAAACAGTTTTTTCTTTGAAATAGAAGTGCTTCGCAAGAATTATGATATGACCGATCCGGATCAGATGACAGCTTTTTATCATGAGATTGCAAGAAAACTTTTAGTCTTTTCTGACAAAGTGCAACGTGATAATTATTTAGAAGCGGTTGCAGCAAAATATAATATTCGAAGAGACGATTTAAAGAGTCTGGTAATACGATATGGCAACAGTGTTCCGGAAGGATACCGCACGCAGACAGCAAGACAGAATGAAACTGCGAAAAGAGAGACAAAACAGGAAAGTGGGATTCGCTATTCCTACCGGTTGTTTTTGACATGGCTGATCAATGAACCTGATTTATATGATCAGATCAAAGAGCTTGTCACACCGGATGACTTTTTTGAAGAGGATTTTTTAGTGGTTGCAAGACTTTTGTATCAGCAGTTAGAAGAAAAGGCCCTGGTTCCGGCAAAGATCATTAATCATTTTCAGGATGTGGAAAGCCAGAATGTCGTTGCAAATATGTTTCAGACAGAATTCAAAACAGATATGACAAAAGAAGAAAAAGAAAAAGCACTCAATGAATTGATCGTCCGGATCAAAGAATACAGTATTGATCATAGGATCAAAAATTTATCCGACATGAGTGAATTGCAAAAACTTATTCAGGAAAAGAAAAAGTGGCAGAATGCAGAACGATTGCATATTTCCTTGAAAGATGGTTAAAGTATAGCGTAAAGTGTGCAATGCTTTTGACATAGAAAAATTAAGAAAAAATGATTACATACAGGAAAGGAAGGAACAGTATGGCAACAGAGAAGAAACAGACAGATGAGGTTTTAGAGACAGAAGAAAAGAAAAAAACAAAAAAGCCTGCTGCAAAGAAAACATCAGACAAGAAGACATCAGATAAGAAGTCAGGCAAAAAAGAAGAAAAGAGTCAGGATGAAGAAGCAAAATTCTTAAAGAAACTCGTTGCTTTGCAAAAATTAGCTGAGTCAAAGAGAAACGTTTTGGAATTAACTGAGATCAATAATTTCTTTAATGATGTGATGTTAGACGAAGAAAAAACAGAAAAAGTGATCGACTTTTTAGAGAGTAAAGGCGTAGATGTTCTTCGTATTCCGGAAGGAAAAGAAACCGATGAAGATATTATGTTAGAGATGGAGAACAGCGATGATATTCCTGATGATGAAGAGATTGAAAAGATTGACCTTTCCGTACCGGAAGGAATCAGTATTGAAGATCCGGTTCGTATGTATTTAAAAGAGATCGGTAAGGTTCCGTTGCTTACTGCAGAAGAAGAAGTAGAACTTGCCCAGAGAATGGAAGAGGGCGATATGGAAGCCAAAAAGAAGTTAGCTGAGGCAAACCTTCGATTGGTTGTCAGTATCGCAAAGCGTTATGTAGGAAGAGGAATGTTGTTTCTTGATCTGATCCAGGAAGGAAATCTTGGACTGATCAAAGCAGTAGAGAAGTTTGATTATAAAAAAGGTTATAAATTCAGTACGTATGCGACATGGTGGATCCGTCAGGCAATCACGAGAGC
>ERZ831634.1454-NODE-1454-length-24594-cov-10.198460_pt1 | contig 24594 bp, 19 predicted proteins | sample MGYA00519953_ERZ831634 | MGnify/ENA primary metagenome ERZ831634 (study PRJEB31850, sample SAMEA3708718) | human gut metagenome | biome: human gut; feature: human-associated habitat; material: faeces | place: China | collected 2014 ... | reverse complement strand
ATTTTTGATTTTGGGGTCCAGAAACGCCTGCGGGCGTTTCTGAACCCCATTTTCATGGGCGGGGGTCGTGGAGGAAAGGCTTGTGCTTGCGGGCAGAACGTTAACTCCGCCGCGCGAATGTTTCCGCAGGAAACCAGCGCGGCAGCTTCCGCTTTCGGTTATGACTCCTCCCGTGAAAAGGCAATTCTGGAAAATCCGCAGATTTTCCAGAATTGCGAAATAAAATAATAATTCCGCTGAAAATGGTCAGAGCATCAGCGGAGACCATTTGAAATCGTATTTTTTGCGATGCAGCGTTCCATAACATAAATTTGCAATCAATTTGCATTTTGGTATTGCAATTGGAGAGAATATCGTGTATAATCATCCCTGTTCAAAAATGCAACCAATTTGCAATTTACTAAAATGAAGCGACGAACGGTCGTTTTTAGGAGCGTATATGGAACTGTTTCTGGATGTTCTGGGCGAATCTCTGGTGGATACCGCCAAGATGCTGCCCTTCCTGTTTTTGGCTTATCTTCTGATCGAGTATATCGAGACCCGCCACGGTGAGCGCATTGAAGCACTGCTGGCAGGCGGCGGGCGCTGGGGCGCGATTCCGGGCGCGGTGCTGGGCTGTGTGCCGCAGTGTGGCTTTTCGGCCATTGCGTCCAACTTCTACTCCTCCCGCGTCATCACGCTGGGCACCCTGATGGCCGTCTACCTTGCCACCAGCGACGAAGCCATCCCGCTGCTGGTATCCATGCCGGCCTACTGGGATAAGCTGGCTGTGCTCATGGTCATCAAGGTGGTATACGCCATTGTGGTGGGCTTTGTGCTGGATTTTGTGCTGCGCGGCGTGCTGCCCAAATCGCTGCGCGGCGGCTACACCGGCCATGCCGACGAGGTGGACTGTCACGAGGAGCACAGCGACGAAGAGGGTAAGCCCGCCCCCATCTGGAAAGCGGCCCTGCGCCACACGCTGGAGATCTTTGTGTTCATCTTTGCGTTCAGTCTGGTGTTCGGCCTGATCGTGGAAGGCGTGGGCGAAGATGTGTTTGCAGACCTTCTGGGCAGCATGGGCTTCTTCCAGCCGGTAGTGGCTGCGCTGGTGGGCCTGATCCCCAACTGCGCCGCCAGCGTGCTGCTGACCCAGCTGTATGTGGAGGGTGCTCTGCGCTTTTCCAGTCTGGTGGCGGGCCTTTGCACCGGTGCAGGCGTGGGCCTTGCGGTGCTGTGGCGCACCAATCCTTCGTGGAAGCAGAACCTGTTCATCACCGGCCTGACATGGGGTGCAGGCGCATTCCTCGGCGTGGCAATGCAGGTGGTCGTGGCCGTGTTTGCGTGATCACGAGAAGAAGCTGCAAAGAAAACGGCATCGTGAAACAAAATAAGGCTATTGCATGGAATTCTGTGCAGTAGCCTTATTTTTATGCCCAAATGCACCCCAATTTTAAAAAAGTATGGTATACTGGTACAAAACTCAGTTCCATAGGGGAGAATAGAATGCAATATAAGATTCTGGCAAGCGATTACGACAACACACTGGTGCCCTTTGGCGAGGGCAAGCCGCGTCAGAAGGTGGTAAAAGCCATCAAAAAGCTGCAGGCCGCAGGCGGCAGATTTGTGCTCAGCACCGGACGTGCGTATCCGTGCGTCAACCTCAAAGGCCAGCTGGGCGGCATCCGGTTCGATTATGCCATCACCTGCAACGGTGCCTGTGTGGTGGACCGCGAGGGCCGCATCGTGGCCGAGCACCCGCTCACCGCTGAGGAAATGTATGTGCTGGTGGATTTCTGCGAGGATTATAACTATCCGCTGCAGTTCAATTTCAGGGATGCCTGCTACGCCTACTGCGAGTATGAATATCTGCACAGGGGCTATCAGCAGATGAACAGCATCGGGCTGGACTGTATGGACGGTGAAGATCAGGACCGCCACCTGATCGATATGCCCCACGCGGCCTTTGCGGCAGTGCCGCCGGAGCACGTGGCAGATTTTGCGGCAAAGTACGGCCATCTGGGCCTGCACTGGATGCAGGTGGGTGCGCAGAATGCCGACGGCCTGTGCTACTACGACATCGTGCGCGGTGGAATGGACAAAGGCGTTGGCCTTGCCGACCTGTGTGAAAAAATGGGTCTGACGCTGGCCGATGCCGTGGCGGCAGGCGATTCTGCCAACGATGTGGCCATGCTGAAGGCAGCGGGCCTTGGCTGCTGCATGGCAAACGGCACGCCGGACGCAAAGGCTGCCGCCGACCGCATCATTGGCGATGTGCGGGAGGACGGCCTTGCCGACCTGATCGATGAGCTGTGGTTCGACGGCCCCAGAGCAGAGCCGTCCGGCCGCGACCTTGGCTCGCCTTGGGATAAAATTGAAAGTGCAGGCGGACAATGAGCTTTGAACCGGTGTATAACGAACACAGCCGGGCGCTGATCCTTGGCACATGGCCCAGCCCCAAAAGCCGGGAGATGGCCTTTTACTACGGCCACCCGCAGAACCGCTTCTGGCCCATGATGGCCGCGCTGACCGGGGAGCAGACGCCCGCGCGGGAGGATATCGAAGCCAAAAAGCAGATCATCCTGCGCCATGGGCTGGCCCTCTGGGACACGCTGGAACGCTGCACCATCACCGGCGCAGCGGATGCTTCCATCAAGGATGCAGTGCCGAATGATATTGCCGCTCTGCTGGCAAAGGCACCCATCGAAGCAGTATTCTGCAACGGAGCCACCGCATTCCGGATCTATACAAAGTATCTGCAGCCGGTGTCCGGCATTGCAGCGGTAAAGCTGCCCAGCACCAGCCCGGCAAACGCTGCCTGCCGCCCGGAAAAGCTGCGCGAAATCTGGGGCGCGGCCCTCTTGCCGTGGATCAACAAATGATGGCCAGGTTGTAAATTATCCGTGAAAGCCTTGCGTTTTTCGCGGGGTGCGGTATTATGGATGACATAAGGGGCAATGCCCCGGACAAGGAGAAGAAACATGAGCAAGATCATCCGCACCAGAAAGCCCAGCGTTCTGCCATTTTATGCAATGGCACTGGTCTTTTTGGTATTGTGCGCGGTACTGCCGGTGTATAAGCTGTGGGCGCTTCTGGCGGCGCTGGGCGGTGCATTTGTGGCCTTTGGTGCGGCACAGAAGGTCTGCCCGCCCCGGGTGGTGGAGCACGAAGTGCCTTTCCACACCGGTGTGGAGGATGTGGACGCGATGCTGACCGACATTCAGCAGAAACTGGATACCCTGCACACCCTCAACGAGCAGCTGCCGGACCCGCAGCTCTCTGCCGCCATGACCCGCATGGAAAAGGCGGGCCGCTCCATTGTGGAAGCGGTGGAAGCAAACCCGGAAAAGGCAAAGCAGGTGCGCAGGTTCGCAAACTATTACCTGCCGGATGCGGTGAACGTTCTGCAGCAGTATGCAAAGCTGGCAAAGCAGGGCGTGCGCGGCGAGAATGCCGCAGCCATCCGTACCGAGGTGGAGCACAATGCTGCTTCCATTGCCACGGCGTTTGAAAACCAGCTGGATGCCCTGTACGCCGCCGAGAGCATGGACCTTTCTGCAGATATCACGGTGCTGCAGAACATGCTCAAAGGGCAGGGCCTGAGCTAAGAAAAAAGGTAAATGGTATTTGGAAAGGAAGGAATCTCTTATGGCTGATAATACATTCAACTTTGACCTCGATGCACCCGCAGTACCCACCCTGACGCTGGACCCCACCCCGGCAGAAGAGGAAAAGGCAGCACCCGCCCAGCAGGAAGCTGCCGCACCGGAGCAGCCGCAGGTGAACCTGACCCCGGAAGAACAGGCCATGGTGGATCAGTTTGCTGAAAAGATCGATATTACCAACAGCCAGCAGGTGCTGCAGTACGGCTCCGCCTGTCAGAAGAAGATCGGCGATTTCTCCGAGGCCGCCCTTTCCAAGGTGGCCACCAAGGATCTGGGCGAAGTGGGCGATATGATCACCAGCCTAATCGGTGAGCTGAAGAGCTTTGATGCAGGCGAGGAAGAAAAAAAGGGCATCCTCGGCTTCTTCAAGAAGAAGGGCGACCAGCTGGATGCCATGAAGATGAAGTACAACAAGGCCGAGACCAACGTGGAAAAGATCCAGTCCATGCTGGAGGGCCATCAGGTGCAGCTGCTCAAGGACATCGCCATGCTGGATAAGATGTATGATCTGAACATGGCCTACTTCAAGGAGCTGAGCATGTATATCCTTGCCGGCAAAAAGAAGCTGGCCGATGTGCGCGCAAACGAGCTGCAGCAGGCCATGGATAAGGCCAAGGTTTCCGGCCTGCCGGAGGATGCACAGGCGGCTCGTGATCTGGCCGACCAGTGCGAACGCTTTGAAAAGAAGCTCTATGATCTGGAGCTGACCCGCAACATCAGCCTGCAGATGGGGCCGCAGATCCGCCTGCTGCAGAACAACGACACCATGATGGCAGAGAAGATCCAGTCCACCATCGTCAACACCATCCCCCTGTGGAAGAACCAGATGGTGCTGGCACTGGGTCTGGCCCACAGCCAGCAAGCCATGCAGGCCGAACGTGCCGTCACCGACATGACCAACGAGCTGCTGAAAAAGAACGCCGACGCCCTCAAAATGGGTACCATCGAGACGGCCAAGGAGTCTCAGCGCGGTGTCGTGGACATCGAGACCCTGCAGCAGACCAACAAGAGCCTAATCGAGACGCTGGACGAGCTGAACAAGATCCAGAGCGAGGGCCGCGCAAAGCGTGCCGCTGCCGAGCAGGAGCTCACCCGCATCGAAGACGAGCTGAAACAGAAGATGATGGAGATCCGGAGCTGAAATGGCAAACGCAGATTTTTCCAGACAACAGAATCAACCCACCGGCGGCTTTGACGCTTCCAGCTATCGCGCCGCAGCGCCCGCCGAGGAGGAAGTGCGGCTGACGCCCTTCCAGCAGAAGCTGGCAGGCCTCGAAAAGGCCCTGCCTGCCGCGCTGGGCAAGCAGGCCGTGGCCGTGGCGCTTTGCATCGTGGTGATGCTGGGGTGCTTTGTCGGCTTTGGCGGGGCGAAGCTCCGGGCAAAGTACGACACGGTGAAGAACGGGTTCACCACTGGCGTGGCCGCAGACAGCGGCTATACCCTGAATGAGGAATTGACCACACGGCTCAACACGGCCGCCAATATCATCACCACCGCGTCCAACACACTGGGTGCAGACAGCACCGAAGTGCAGACGGCACAGGCTGCGCTGGACTCTTTTTCCGCCTGCCTCGGGGCGGTGCAGTCCGATGGCAAGATTCACGCACCGGACTCTCTGAGTGTTTACACCGGCGGCAGGATGCATATGCTCTACCAGTCGAACGAGACGCTTGGCGCAGCCATCGGCCAGCTCTACGCAAAGCTGCAGGAGCAGGCCGCAGACCCCATGAAGATGGGCGCAGTGCAGGGGCAGTACAGCCAGTTCAACAGTGCGCAGACCATCATCAGCAACCTGCATTATAACGATGCAGTCCAGAGCTACCAGAAAGACGTCGGCGGCTTCCCGGCCAGCGTGCTGGGTAAGCTGTTCGACATACAGGAGGTGGAACTTTTCGCATGAAGACGATGAAAACACTTTCCCGCCGCATTGCGGCACTGCTTCTTGTCGTGACTGTCGGCATCACGGCGCTGGCACCGGCGGCTTCGGCTTCCAGCATCCAGCTGCCCAGCCTGCCGAAAGATCAATGCGTGGTGGACGACGCCGGTGTGCTGAGCGACAGCACCACCTCGGAGCTCGAGACCCTCAACGCACAGCTCTCTTCCAGCTGCGATGGCGCACAGATCGGCGTGCTGACCGTGGACTACACCGGAAGCGCCACCACCGAGGACTACGCTACTGAAGCCTTCAACACCTGGGGCATCGGCAGTTCCAGCAAGAACAACGGCATACTCATCCTGCTGGTGATGCAGTCGGATCAGTACGCCGACGGCGACTACTATCTGACCTACGGCGACGGCTTCCGCAGCACCATGCTGGCCGACCAGGCAAGCTCCCTCGTGCAGACCATGGAGGACGATTTCGCCGCCAAGAAGTACGATGCAGCCGTCCTCACCTGCGCCACCAATGTGGCCAATACCATCGCAGAGGTGTACGGGGTCACTCTGAGCGGCGGGACCATCTATTCCGACGGCTCTGACACCCAGATCACCCGGCCCTCTGTCGAGCCTGTCCCGCCCCAGAAGCACTACTCCATCTGGGAAAGCTTTATCGGCGGCATTTTCTCCATGCTTGCTTATATCATCCTGTTTATCGCAGTTTTCTTTATCTTTATCACACCTCTCGGCCACTCTTTCGGCTGGTACTGGGGGCCGTTTGGCTGGTTCGGCGCACGGCGTTGGCACAGAGGCCCGCGCCCTCCCCGCGGCCCTTACGATGACTTCGGCCCCGGCGGTGGTTTCTATGGCGGCCCTCGCGGCCCAAGAGGCCCACGGGGGCCTCGTCCTCCCCGCGGCGGCGGCTTCGGTGGAAGCGGCTTTGGCGGTATGGGCGGCGGCTCCGGTTTTGGCGGAGCCGGGCGCGGCGGCGGCAGCTTCGGCGGCATGGGCGGCGGCAGCAGCCACGGCGGCGGAGCTGGCCGCGGACGCTGAACATTTTTTGACCTTAGAGCGAACCACCAGCGCGGCAGATGCGATCTCGTATCATATCTGCCGCGCTGGTGTTATTTTTTGCCTTTTCCTTCTCCGCCCTTCCATCCCTACGAAACCATGCCCTTCGGGATTTTATGCAAAATAACTTATATATTTCAATACATTCTTAAAAAAACTAGGACTTTTTTTATTTTCTGTTGAAATTTTGTAAAATCTTTACTATACTTTAGCCATCTTACGGAGCGCACCGCCTGCGAAGGGATGCGTCCTTCAACCCGCACGAAGTGTAAGGAGTATCGTATCATGAAAAAAATCACTCGTCGTCAGTTTCTCACCTCTGCCGGTGCGACCTCTGCCGCACTGCTCCTTTCCAGCCTGCCTCATGCAGCAGCCGCAGACGAGAATTGCCTGCGCAAGGTCACTCCTGCTGCCACCAACTCCAACGACCTGTCCTGGGATATGGCCGAGGAGATCCTGACCCACATTTCTGACCCCGTATTCCCTGCCTACACGGTCAATGTTCTGGACTACGGCGCCGTCCCCAACGACGGCAAACTGGACACCGCAGCCATCCAGCGCGCCATCGACGAGACCAGTGCCCACGGCGGCGGCACGGTCGTCATCCCTTCCGGTGTGTATGACGTCGGTGCCATCACCCTCAAGAGCAACGTCAACCTGCATCTGGAAAGCAAGGACACCATCCTGCGCTTCACCCGGGACATCACCCCGGCCAACTACCCGCTGGTGTTCGCCCACTACGAAGGCTCCAAGCTGTACAACTGGAGCCCGCTGATCTACGCCTATCAGCAGGAGAACATCGCTCTGACCGGCAAGGGCACCCTCGACGGTCAGGCTGACAAGAACAACTGGTGGAACTGGTCCCGCACCGTCAACCCGGACGGCACCATCACCAAGCCCGGTAACAACGACGTCAAGCTGCTGCGCAAGATGACCGACAACGGCACCCCCGCAGAGGAGCGCATCTTCGGCGAAGGCCACTATCTGCGCCCCAACTTCTACCAGCCCATCGAGTGCACCAACGTTCTGATCGAGGGCGTCACCATCGCCAACTCTCCCATGTGGGAGCTGAACCCCGTCCTCTGCACCAACTTCACCGCCCGCGGCGTCACCATCGACACCCACGGCTACAACAACGATGGCTGTGACCCCGAAAACTGCAACTACGTCCTGATCGAGAACTGCTTCTTCAACACCGGCGACGACTGCATCGCCGTCAAAGCCGGCCGCAACCGCGATGGCCGTGAGCTGGGCGAAGCCGGTCATCCGACCCAGAACCTCATCATCCGCAACAACACTTTCGCAGACGGCCACGGCGGCATCGCCTGCGGCAGCGAGATGAGCGGCGGCATCAAGAACCTGTTCGCAGACAACAACACCTTCGACAGCCCCACTCTGAACTACGCCCTGCGCTTCAAGACCAACGCAGAACGCGGCGGCGCTGTGGAGAACATCTATCTGCGCAACTCCAAGGTCAAATCCGTCGGAAACGCTGTCGTCCACGCCACCATGCTGTACGATGTGGGCCGTGATGGTAATTATCTGCCTCAGTTCAAGAACATCACCATCGAGAACCTGACCAGTAGCGGCGGCGAGTACGGCATCTTCATGGAGGCCTTCGAGGAAGTCCCCATCACCGGTCTGGTGTTCCGCAATGTGAACATCTCCAACGTCGGCACCGACATCCGCGCTCTAAACTGGGAAGACCCCGTCATGGAGAACGTGACCATCAACGGCAAGACCTACCCCCGCCCCGTGGAGACCAAGATCCTCGGCGTTCCTGTCCCGGGCGAGCGCATTGAGGGCAGCTCCACCCTGCTGGGTGGCGAAGATACCGACCTGAGCAGCAAGTGGCTGATCTCGGACAGCGCCGACGGCGATTACCATTTCTTCCGCATCCGCCGCAGCTATGCTGTTCCCTCTTATCTGGCCGGAAAGTACATCAAGTTCGTCTCCACCGACCGGAGCGGCAATCAGGACACCAGCATCCCCTACAAGGTGCTGCGGAGCGCCGAGATCGCCGGTACCACCAATGATGCCGAGCTGCTGCGTGCCGCCTCCAAGGGTTACATTGACGAGAACGACGCACTCGACCTGAACCGTCCCATCACCAAGCGCGAGTGCGCCAAGATGCTGGGCAAGCTGTGGAATCTGACCGCTCCGTCTGCACCGGTCGCGATCTCCGACATCCCCGCAAGTGACCCGGATTACGGCGTCATCGCTGCTGTGGTCGAAGCCGGCATGATCGAGCTGAAAGACCCCACCAGCGCCATCGCACAGGGCACTCTGTACAACGCCGGTGTCACCAGCTCTGAAAGTGCCAAGCGCACCGCTTTCCTGCCCGATGCCACCATCGACCGCGACGAGATGGGCCATATCGCTCTGCTGTCCTGCGGCGTGCCTTACAACGAGACGCTGGGCACTCAGCCGAAGTTCGACGACGCCAGCCAGATCGAGTCCGTGTACAAGTCCAACGTGGGTGCCAGCGCCTACTTCGGCTTTATCACCGCCAAGACCGGCAACAGCTACCTGCCCAAGGAAAAGACCACTCTGGAAGATCTGATCCGCATCGTGGAGCGCATCTCCGACTTCTCCAACAAATAATTTTTTCAGCCTCCTCCTAACTCCTCCCCGCCGGAAGCATTCTGCATGCTCCCGGCGGGGAGTTTTGTATCACTGCTGAAACGACGCACAAAAAGCACCATGCTTCGATTCGAAACATGGTGCTTTTTGCTTTGACCTCTCCGTCTGGCCTTGTCAGGCGACGGTGAGGCTGAGCGGTCATTTTATTTGATGCAGCTCGAGCAGGGGCTGTAGCCAGCGGCCACAGCTTCATCATAACTCGAGAACAAAATCTGGTTCTTCTCTGCCGGGAGGTTGGCGCAGCTGGGCAGATGGAACTTTTTGCTGTTCACGTTGCCGATGTACGCCTGCTGGGCCGTGCTGGACGCCGCCGGGTCGGTGGGGTTCAGCTCAGCGTCGGTGGCGAAGTGTTCCGTTGCCACCGTGTAGTTCTGGCCGTCACTGGAAACGGTGATCGTCCCCAGCAGGTCGGTGCGGTAGACGTCCACACCGGCGTCCCGCAGGATGCTCAGGGTCTCCTCGTGGGGGTGGCCGTACTTATTGTTGACGCCGCAGGAGATGATGCCCATCTCGGGCAGGACAGCGTTCAGGAAGACGTAGCTCGTCGAGGTGCTGGAGCCGTGGTGGCCCACCTGTAAGACATCCACCTTGAGGTTCGCGCCGCTGTTCACGAGGTCGCGCTCGGCGTCGGCCTCCATATCACCGGTGAGCAGGAAGCTCGTAGCACCGTAGTCGATGCGCAGGACGATGGAGGTATCGTTGGTGTCATCGTACTGCGCCACAGGGCCAAGCATGGTCACAGTGGCGCTGCCCAGCGCCCACTGGGTGCCTACGGCAGGTACTTCGACCTGTAAGTTCTGCTGCTGGGTGTACTTGACGAAATCCTTGAAGCACTTGGTGGAGGCTTCCGTTACGGGGCTGTAAACGTGGTAGGCCGGGAAATAGGCCAGCGCAGCGGCCAGACCGCCCACATGGTCTTCGTGAGCATGGGAGCAGAAGACATACTCCAGCTGCTCGACACCCTGGCTCTGCAAGTAGGAGACTACCAGACTGCCGTCGTCCACATTGCCGCCGTCGTAGAGCATGAACTGTCCGTCGCACTCCACCAGCACGCTCAGCGCCTGCCCCACGTCGATGAAGTGCATCTGGAAGGCGGCGTCCTGCCCGTCGGAAGGCGTCGTTCCGGTCTGAGAAGCTGCCGGGTTCGGCATGACGCCGCCGCTGCCTCCCGGGACGATGGAAGAGGTGTCACAGCCCACGAGGCCCAGCGCAAGGGCTGCGGCCAGCGCCAGCGCAGCGAGGCGGCTCATGAGCGTTTGAGCGGTCACTTTTTCTTTTTTGAAGTTTTCCACGATGTATTCTCTTTCTGTTGATTGCTTTTCGGTTTATGCCCAGGAGCCGAATGGGGCGCAAAACGTGCGCCGGGGCTGGGCTGACGGCCTGCCGGGCTGCGGCCCGCCGGGGCGGTGGAGCGGCTCTGGGGCTTGCCGCCCTTGCCTCTGGGCCGGACGGTGTAGGTGCCGTCGCCGTGGATGGTCACATCGGCGGCCTCAGCTCTGCGGGCCGAACGCTGGACCGCAATGCGGCCCTCAGCGGGAACCAGCAGGGGGATGAGGTCTTCGCGGTGGGTCATTTTCAGCGCCTTGATGACCTTTTCGGCGTTGCGGGGCTCATAATACTGGAGCAGGGCGCGCTGAAGTGCCTTGCCCTCAGCGGTCTTTTCCACAAACACCGGCTTCAAAGTATAGGGGTCGAGGCCGGTGTAGAACATACAGGTGCTCACGGTGCCGGGCGTGGGATAAAAATCCTGCACCTGCTCGGGGCGCATATGGTTCTTGTAGAGGTATTCGGCCAGATAGACGGCATCCTTGAGAGTGCTGCCCGGGTGGCTGGACATGAGATACGGCACGAGGTACTGCTTTTTGCCCGCCTTCCTGCTCAGCTCGTAGAACTTATCCTTGAACTTGTTGAAGGTCTCGATCGGCGGCTTGCCCATGTAGGCGAGGGTGTTGGGGGCGCAGTGCTCCGGCGCGACTTTCAGCTGGCCGGAAACGTGGTACTCCACCAGCTCCTTAAAGAAAGTGTCATCGGGGTCGGCCATCAGGTAATCGAAGCGGATGCCGCTGCGGATGAACACCTTCTTGACGCCGGGCAACTCCCGGACGCGGCGGAGGATTTTCAGGTAATCGCTGTGGTCCACGATCATGTGGGAACAGGTGGTGGGGGCGAGGCAGTGCTTGCCGCCGTTGCACATACCCCGCAGCATCTGCTCGCGGCAGGATGGGAAACGGAAGTTGGCGGTGGGGCCGCCGATGTCGTGGATGTAGCCCTTGAAATCCGGCTCGTGGGTCATCCGCTCTGCTTCGGCCACGATGCTGTCGGCGCTGCGGCTGGTGACGCGTCGGCCCTGATGCAGCTGGATGGCGCAGAAGTTGCAGCCGCCGAAGCAGCCGCGGTTCTGGATGATGGAGAACTGCACCTCGCGGATGGCAGGCACACCGCCCATGGCCTCGTAGATGGGGTGGTAGCGGCGGGTGTAAGGCAGGGCGTAGACCTTATCCAGCTCCCAGCGAACGAGGGGCTTTGCGGGGATGTTCTGCACGAGGTACTTCTCGCTCTGCTTCTGGACGATGATATTGCCGCTGACGACGTCCTGATTGTCCATCTGGATGCGGCAGGCTTTCGCATAAGCCACCTTATCGGAGGCGACCTTCTTGAAGCCCGCGCACTCCACATACCGCTCGGGCAGGTGGTCGAAGTCGGTCAGGTAGCAGGTGCCGTCCACATCGGTGATGCTCTCCACCGGCTCCCCTGCCGCCAGACGGCGAGCAATTTCCACGGTCTGGTGTTCCCCCATGCCGAAGCTGATGATGTCCGCGCCAGAGTCCTCGGCGATGCTGGGCAGGACGGTGTCCAGCCAGTAGTCGTAGTGGGCAAAACGGCGGAGCGATGCTTCCAGACCGCCCAGAATGACGGGCAGGTCAGGGTATGCCTGCTTGGCAAGTCTGGTGTAGACGGTGGCGCTGCGGTCGGGCCGTGCGCCGCCCTTGCCGCCGGGCGAATACTCGTCCTCCGCGCGGGGGATCTTTGCGACGGAATAGTGACTCACCATGCTGTCCACATTGCCGCCGCCGATGAAGAAGCCGTACTTCGGCTTTCCGAACCGCTTGAAGTCCTCGCAGTCGGTGTAGCGGGGCTGGGCCAGCACGCCCACCTTGTAGCCCTCGGCTTCCAGCAGGCGGCTGATGATGGCAGTGCCGAAGCTGGGGTGGTCTACATAGGCGTCGCCGCCCACCACCACAAAGTCCAGCTGGTCCCAGCCCCGGGCTTCCATGTCTGCCCGGCTGATGGGCAGAAATTCAGTGTAGATCTTTGGGGAAGAGTTGTCCATAATGCTCCTTTTGTTGATTCAATGCCCTCTCAGTCAACGCCTTACGGCGTTGCCAGCTCCCCCGAGGGGGAGCTTCTTTTGTATTCCGTTCAGTCTCTCTGATATGCAGAATGTGTCTTACCCGTTCCTAAAGCTCTCCCTTCGGGAGAGCTGGCGCGTCAGCGCCTGAGAGGGTTTCATTCCTCCGGCTGGTTCATCTGCATCTCCAGCCACTGCTGGCGGCTGATGAGCACGGCCCGGGGCTTGGCACCCTCGTGGGGGCCGATGATGCCCCGCATCTCCATTTCGTCCATGATGCGGGCCGCGCGGGCATAGCCCAGCTTGCAGCGGCGCTGCAGCAGGCTGGTAGAGGCCTGCCCGGCGTCAATGACCACATCCACGGCCTGCTGGAACATCGGGTCGGAGTCCGAATCCTCGTCGGAATCGGTCCCGCTGCTGCCCTTCTTGCCGTCCTGGATGGCGTGCTTTTCCATGGCCTCGATCATAGCCTCGTCGTACTGGACGGTGGCGCTGGACTTGATGAAGTCCAGCACACGGCTGATCTCTTCATCCCGCACAAAGGTGCCCTGGATGCGGGTGGGCTTGGGTGCGCCCACCGGCATGAACAACATATCGCCCTGGCCCAACAGTTTTTCGGCACCGGCACCATCCAGAATGGTGCGGCTGTCCACCTGACTGGACACCGCAAAGGCGATGCGGCTGGGGATGTTGGCCTTGATCAGGCCGGTGATGACGTCCACGCTGGGGCGCTGGGTGGCCACGATCAGGTGCATTCCGGCGGCGCGGGCTTTCTGAGCGATGCGGCAGATGGAATCTTCCACATCCTTGCCCACCACCATCATCAGGTCCGCCAACTCGTCGATGACGATGGCGATATAGGGCATTTTTTCCAGATTCGGCCGCTCCACCGCCAGCTTGTTGAAGGACTTGATGTCGCGCACGTTGTTCTCGGCAAACATGCGGTAGCGGCGCTCCATCTCCTGCACGGCGCTGCCCAGGGCTCCGGCCGCCTTGCGGGGCTCGGTGACCACCGGCATGAGCAGATGGGGGATGCCGTTGTATTCGGCCAGCTCCACGACCTTGGGGTCGATAAGCAGCAGTTTGACGTCCTCCGGGCTGGAGCGGAACACCAGGCTCATGATGATGCTGTTCACGCACACCGACTTGCCGCTGCCGGTGCTGCCGGCAATGAGCAGATGGGGCATCTTGCACAGGTCTGCCACCTGGGCCACACCCGCAATGTCCTTGCCCAGGGCAATGCCCAAAGGCGAGGTCATGCGCAGAAAGCTCTGGCTCTCGAACACGCTGCGGATGGACACGGCACTGCGCTTGTGGTTGGGCACCTCGATGCCCACGGCAGGCTTGCCGGGGATGGGGGCCTCCATGCGCACATCCGCCACGGCCAGGTTCAGGGCGATGTCATCGGCCAGCGAGGTGATGCGGCTGATCTTGACGCCCGCCATGGGCTGCACCTCATACCGGGTGACCGACGGCCCGCGGGAAATATCCAGCACACGGGTGCGCACCCCAAAGCTCTCCAGCGTGTCCACCAGCTTCTGGGCGTTGGCCTTCAGCTCATCCTCGGCGTTGGGGTCGCTTTCCTCCTTGGATTTTTCAAACAGCTCGATGGGCGGGTACTGATACTGGTAGGTGTCCACCGGCTCGGCTTCCTCGGCAGGGGCCGTAGCGGCTGCCTGCTCGGAGGCCGCCGGTTTTTCCATGGCTGCCGCCACCAGCGAGTTGATATCCTTTTCCTCCACCGGTTCGGCGGTGATGCTGATCCAGCCGTCCGCATCCGGGTCGCTGCGCTGGGCCACGGCATGTTCGGCACTCACACGGGTCGGCTGGTCCGGCTGCGGCGTGGGCATCACGGGCTGGATGGGCGCAGCCGCGGCAGCCGATTCCTCCGGAGCCGCAGGCCGTGCGATGGGCGTATCAAAGGGATTGCCGGGCACCGGCCGGGGCTGCTGTTCCGTGGTCTCTGCCGCCGGGGTCTCCTCCGGCTTTGCAAAGAAGTCCTCAGCCGCCGTTTCCACGGCATCCGGCACGATGGGCCGGATGGTGGGCTTGGGTGCCGCGCGCAGCGGGTCCATGCCAAAGGTGCCGCCCGGCCCCGGGATGAAGGGTTCGATGGGCTCACTGCCGCCCTCCTTCACCTCGGTGCTGTCCGGGCCAAGGTCCACATCAAAGGGAGCGCGCGGGCGGGATGCCCGCACCCGCACCGGCGTCACGGCTGGGGCCGCCTGCGGTTCCGGCTGGGGCTGCACGGGCTGGTCCGGCGCTCCGGCCGGGCTGTCCGGGGCCTGCTCCAGCTCCTGGGTCACCTTATGGCCCCAGTGCAGCACACCGGACATCCAGTCCGGCAGACCCAGACGGAAGGGCTCTTCCGCTTCGGCTTCGTCCTCGTATTCTTCCAGGTCCTCCGTCTCGTCGTACTCGTCTGCGGCTTCCTGCGCGGCCTGCCGCTCGGCGCGGCGCTCGGCACGGCGGGCTGCGCCCTGCTCGTACACGGCCACGCCCTTTGCGTGCACCCCGCCAGACACGTCGCACAGCCACTGCCAGACCTCAGCCGGAGTGAGGTCAAAAATGTACAGGCTGACGCAGAGCGCCAGCACCAACATGATGAAGTTTGCCGCCGGCCGGCCGCAGAGCAGCAGCAGGTTGCCGCCCAGCACCGCACCCAGTGCGCCGCCGGACAGCCACGCCTGATAACCGTTCTGGTAACAGGCCGCCACCATCTGGAAGGCCGACAGCCCCTGCGGCTGGATGTCGGAAAACACGATCACCGTGCCGCTTGCAAACACGAGCCCCAGCGCCAGCTTGCAGATGTGGGGCAGCAGATCCTCGCCCCGCGTGTACAGCACGGCCAGGCAGCACACCGCTGCACCCAGCACAAAACTGCCGCAACCAAACAGGCCAAACAGCACCTGATGCAGCGTTTTCCACACCGAGTCGCCTTCCACAAAGGCAAGGCCCACCAGCAAAAGCCCCGCAAACAGGGTCCCAAGCCCTGCCGGCAGGCGCTGTTCCGCGCGTTTTTTGCGCGACGTTGAGCGCCGTGTCGTTGTTTTTCGTTTCTTCGTTGCCATTCTTCTCCATTCCCCACAGTTCGCATAGACACAATTCTTGATTTTATTATTGTACCACGCACCGGGGCAAATGGCAAACCTATTGTTGTGTTATTCTCGGGTTTCGATCGCACGGTGCAGCCAATCCAGTGCATCCGAAAGGCCGCCCAGCTCGTCGATGAGCTTTTCCTTCACGGCGCGGCGGCCGTCCAGCACGGTGCCCATATCCATGACCAGCTCCCCGGTGTGGAGCATCAGCTCGGTGTAGCGCTTCTCGGTCATGCCGCTGTGGGCCGCCACAAAGCCGGTGATGCGCTGCTGCATCTGGTCGAACCAGTGCATGGTCTGGGGCACGCCCAGGATCACCCCGGAGTGCCGCACCGGGTGCACCGTCATGGTGGCGGTGGGCACGATGAAGCTGCGCTGTGCGCTCACGGCCAGCGGGATGCCAATGGAGTGCCCGCCGCCCAGCACCAGCGTGGCGCTGGGTTTGGACACGCTGGCGATCAGCTCTGCCAGCGCAAGCCCGGCCTCCACATCCCCGCCCACGGTGTTCAGCAATACCAGCAGGCCCTCGATCCGGGGGTCCTCCTGCACGGCGGCCAGCTGGGGGATCACATGCTCATACTTGGTGGTCTTTTGCCCCTGCGGCGCTTCCGTGTGCCCCTCGACCTGGCCGATGACGGTCAGGCAGTGGATGGCATGGCCGCCCCGGGTCAGGGTGACCGTACCGTCGTCCTCGATGCGTTCTTTTTCCAGCCGCTGCTGGTCCACAGAGGTGGTGTGTGTATCCGGCATTCTGTGTTCTCCTTTTGCTCTGTTTTGCATCATCATGCCCCGTCCAACCAGCGGTTATCCCTCTGCGGCAGGGTCATACCACTTAATTTTTTGTAATTTTTTTGTTTTTTTTCGTCTGGTATTTGACATTCGTCTCCCGTGCAGTATACTTTATAATGATATGGAATTGACAATACGCGGTGTCGTACCCACCGCGCTACACACGCCGGCGTTTTTTCGTGCAGGGCAAACGCGGCGATTTTTTGCTTGAAAGGAGAATTTTTCTCATGAATACCCCCGCAAAAGCCTCGCTCCCCGTGATCAAGCGCCTCCCGAAATACTACCGCTACCTGCGCTCTCTGCAGGCCGACGGCATCACCAGCATCTCCTCCCGGGAGCTGGCCGCCCAGATGGGCACCACGGCCTCCCAGGTCCGGCAGGACTTCAACTGCATCGGCGACGTGAACGGCCGACAGGGCATCGGTTACTCGGTGGAGAACCTGCTTTCCATTCTGGAGAGCCTGCTGTTCGGCAACGGCGACCGCCTGCCCACCATCCTGATCGGCTGCGGCCGTCTGGGCAAGGCCGTGAGCCGCTTCATCACCACCGACGCCAACGGCTACAAGCTGATCGCCGCCTTTGATGTGGCCCAGAACGAGGTGGGCAAGGAGATCAACGGCATCCAGATCCGTCATGTGGACGAGCTGGAGGTCTTCTGCGCCGAGCACCACCCCAAGGTGGCCGTGCTCTGTGTGCCACGCGACGGTGCCGAGCAGGTCAGCGGCCGTCTGGTGGACCTGGGCATCGAGGGCTTCTGGAACTTCTCCCACTACGACCTCTCCGTTCCCTACCCCGATGTGGTAGTGGAGAACGTTCACCTGGGCGACAGCCTGATGAGCCTGGGCTACCGCCTGCGCAACCAGGAGTGACGCCATGGCAAAACTGTATTTTCGCTATGGTGCCATGAACAGCGGCAAGAGCACAGCCCTGATGCAGGTGGCCCACAACTATGAAGAGCAGGGCATGCAGGTGCTGATCCTCAAGCCGCAGGTGGACACCAAAGGCGGCGGCGAACTGGTCAGCCGCCTGGGCGTGCACCGCAAGGCCGACCGCCTGATCCGCCCGGACATGGATGTGTTCGAGGTGGTGCGCGAAGCCAGCCAGGCCACCAAGCTGGCCTGCGTGCTGTGCGACGAGAGCCAGTTCTTTACCGCAGAGCAGGCCGAGCAGCTGTTCATGGTCACCGTAGACCTGAACATCCCGGTGATCTGCTACGGCCTGCGGGCCGACTTTTCGCTGCGGGGCTTCCCCGGCTCCACCCGCCTGCTGGAGCTGGCCCACACCATCGAAGAGATGAAAACCATCTGCACCTGCGGCCGCAAGGCCATCTGCAACTGCCGCAAGGTGAACGGCCAGTTCGTCTTTGAGGGCGAACAGGTGGCCATCGACCTGGAAAACGACGTTCAGTACGTCAGCATGTGCCCGCAGTGCTACTTCCGCGCGCGGCGGGCTTTTTACGCAGGCCGCAAATAACACACTTTGTTCCGTCAGCCGCCGCACAGACTTCTGTGCGGCGGTTTTTTAGATTTATCAGACATCCGACGTCATATATTTGCTGCTCTTATTTCTCCCACAAAGCCGCCCGGCTCCGGTGCGGACTGATATATCACTCAAGGGCACCGGCGCACTTTTTTTGCGCAATTGATATATCAGTCATTTTTTCGTCCGACACCGGCCTTTTGCTCCCCCGCCGCTGGGACATGCTCTGCTTTTTCTCAGGCGCAGGATGCAAATGTTTACAGAATTATTGCAAATTTTGCTGTTCTTTCCATCCAGCGTCCCCGTTTTCTATGCAACCTGTTGAAGTATACATGTTGCACAGTTTTTCGTCCGAAGTTTATTCATTTCAGCAATGGCGTCAAATCCGGCGCGGAAAACAGAGCAATATTTGTACGTTTTTGAGTTGCATAACCACAATTTGCGTCTTTCTTTTTTGTCCGCCTTTTGTTATCATAATTGTATACAACGGGGTGTGTGCAGAACCCCCGTGCAAGACGATGTTTTTGATCATCTTTAGGAGGAGAACAAAAATGAGCAAGGCAATTTCCCGTCGTGATTTCATGAAGGTCACTGGCGTTGTGGGCGCAGCTGGTCTGCTGGCTGCCTGCGGCGGCAATTCTTCCAGCACTGCAGCCTCTTCTTCCGTGGCATCCGCTCCCGCTGCTTCCGCAGACGAGAGCCTGGCCCTGTCTGACGGTCCTGTTTCCATGACCATCAGCTGGTGGGGCGGCGACAGCCGTCACGAGGCTTACCAGAACGCCATCAAGGAGTTCCAGGCTGAGCACAGCAACATCACCATCGAGCCCACCTTCGCCGCATGGTCCGGCTGGGAAGAGAAGATGGCAGCTGCCTTCATCGCTGGCAACGCACAGGATGTGTGCCAGGTGAACTGGAACTGGCTGTACAACTACTCTGCTGACGGCAGCAAGTTCGTGGACCTGAACACCGTGTCCAACTTCCTGGATCTGACCCAGTGGGACAAGGCTGCCATGGATGCCTGCTACGTTGCAAACTCCCAGCAGTGCGTGCCCGTTTCCATGACCGGCCGTATCTTCTTCTGGAACATGACCACCTTCAACAAGGCTGGCATCACCGAAGTTCCCAAGTCTCTGGATGATCTGATGGCTGCCGGCAAGGCATTCAAGGAGAAGCTGGGCGACGATTACTACCCCATGCATCTGGGCGCATACGACCGTATGATCCTGATGGTCTTCTACCTCGAGTCCAAGTACGGCAAGGACTGGGCTGACCCCGTCACCTCTACCCTGAACTACACCGAGGACGAGATCGCTGAGGGCATCGACTTCATCAAGAGCCTGGTGGATGGCCACGTCATGATGAACCTGAAGACCTACTACTCCGCTAACTCTGATACCGCTACCCACCAGTCCAACGAGTGGATCACCGGTAAGATCGCAGGCATCTTCGAGTGGGATTCCGCTGCAAGCAAGTACTCTTCCGCTCTGGACGACAGCAACAAGGACGGCTTCACCGTCGGCGAGGAGATCAAGTTCGGCGATAACAACGGCGGCTTCTCCAAGGTGTCCATGGGTCTGGCTATCACCAAGACCTGCAAGAACGTTGCCGAGGCTGCTACCCTGATCAACTTCCTGCTGAACGAGGAGAAGGGTGCTTCCATCATGGGTTCTGAGTGCGGCATCCCCGCTTCCAAGGCTGGCCTGAAGTTCGCGCAGGACGCCGGCGCTGTCAAGAGCCTGGTTGCAGAGGCTAACGCCAAGGTCATGGCATTCACCACCAACAAGCTGGATCCCCTGTTCGAGAACAACGACCTGAAGGCTTCCGGCACCGGCATCTATCAGGAAGTGTTCGACAACATCGACTACGGCGATCAGACCCCCGAAGAGGCTGTCGAGACTCTGCTGGACGGCATGGAGTCTGTTGGCTACACCATCGGCTAAGCTTACCTCTCTCTGACAGCGGTCAGAACCGGATATTCAGTATCTGAAATAAATAAGGGCATCTGCCGCCCGTACGACAGATGCCCTTGTTTTATCGGTGAATGGTTATCAAACCTTGAATGAATTGTTGCCGGTCTGTGACCTGCTGCACTGTCTGCTTCAAATCCTGTAAAAGGAGGATTTCGGATGAAAAAAAGTAATGCGCCCGCCGGCGCACGAACTCCGTTTCAGAAATGGGTCGATAAGTATCAGGGTCTGTTTTATCTGATCCCTTGGATCATCGGTTTTCTCGTCTTTAAGGCGTTCCCCTTCGGTCAGTCGCTGTATTACAGCTTTACCGATATGAACTTCTTCAAGGACGGCACCAGCTTTGTTGGTCTGGCCAACTACATTACCGCATTCCACACCAGAAAGATCACCAAGGCGCTGATCATCACCTTCAAGTACGCCTTTATCACCGTGCCCCTGAAGCTGATCTTCGCACTGTTCATTGCCTACATCCTGAACTTCAAGATCGCCTGCGTGAACCTGTTCCGCACTGTGTACTACATCCCCTCCATTCTGGGCGGCTCTGTGGCTATCGCCGTGCTGTGGAAGGCTGTGTTCAGCGTGGACGGTCTGCTGAACACCGTGGTGCGCGCTGTCACCTTTGGTGCGGTGCAGGGCCCCGAATGGCTGTCTGACCCCAACTACGCGCTGTGGATCATCTGCTTCTTGCGTATATGGCAGTTCGGTTCCGCCATGGTGCTGTTCCTTGCTGCACTGAAGGGCGTGCCCGCAGACCTGTACGAGGCTGCTACCATCGACGGCGCCGGTAAGTGGCGTCAGTTCTTCTCCATCACCGTTCCGATGATTACCCCCATCATCTTCTACAACCTAGTCACTCAGATCTGCCAGGCTTTCCAGGAGTTCAACGGCCCCTACATCATCACCAACGGTGGTCCCCGTGGTTCCACTACCCTGATCTCCCTGCTGGTTTACAACTACGCATTCAAGTCCTACGACATGGGCATGGCTTCTGCTCTGGCTTGGATCATGTTCATCATCGTCTGCATCCTGACGATCATTGCGTTCACCAGCCAGAAGAAGTGGGTCTACTACTCGGATGAAAGGTAAGGTGACCAATATGGGAATGAAAGCATCGAATAAGATCGCAACCTTCTTTAAGTACTTCGTGCTGATCCTGGTTGGTATCATCATGATCTATCCTCTGCTGTGGATGATCAGCGCTACCTTCAAGGATAACAGCGAGATCTTTGCAGGCATCAGCCTGTGGATCAAAAAGCCTACGCTGGATGGCTACCGCAACGCCCTGAACAACTTCGGCGGCTCCATCAACATCCTGCAGGCCATGCTCAACACTTACAGCTATGTCATCCCCAAGGTGATCTGCACTGTGGTGTCTGCCTGTATTGCCGCTTACGGCTTTGGCCGTTTCGACTTCCCCGGCCGCAAGCTGCTGTTCAACATCATGCTGGCCACCCTGTTCCTGCCGCAGGTCGTGCTGAACGTGCCCCAGTACCTGCTGTACAACAAGTTCGGCTGGGTGGACAGCCCCTTCTATCTGGCCATCTGGGTGCACTGCGCATTTGCTACCGAGACCTACTTCGTGTATCAGCTGGTGCAGTTCATGCGCAACGTCCCGCGTGATCTGGACGAGGCTGCCGCCATTGACGGCTGCTCCTCCTTCCAGACCCTGTACAAGGTCATCGTCCCCATGCTGGGACCCGCTCTGGTGTCCTGCGCACTGTTCCAGTTCATGTGGAGCTGCAACGACTTTATGGGCCCGCTGCTTTACGTCAGCACCCCCGGCAAATACCCCATGTCCCTGTTCGTCAAGCTGTCTATGGACGGTGATACCGGCTTTGCATGGAACAAGATCCTTGCACTGTCCCTCATCTCCATCCTGCCGCAGCTGATCGTATTCTTCTGTGCACAGGATCAGTTCGTTGAAGGTATCTCCGCAGGTGCCGTCAAGGGCTAATGCGCCATAAGAACATCTGACCAAGACCAACACCCCCTGTGCTGCTCCCAACGGATGGCACAGGGGGTGTTTTGGTTGATACATCATTTCGTCTGCTTCTTGCGGTACTGCAAAGGACTGATATCCATCACCTCGCGGAACACGCGGCGGAAGTGGGCTGCGCTGGCAAAACCGGTCTGCTCGGCAATAGCGCTGATGGAAAGCTCGGTGGTCTCCAGCAGCTTCTGCGCAGCCTCGATGCGGCGGTTGTTCAGGTAGTCCACGATGGACTGCCCGGTCACCCGCCGGAACAGGCGGCTGAGATAGTAGGGGGAAAGGTAGAACCGCGCCGCCACCTCGGTAAGGGAGAACTTTTGCCGGTAGTTGGCGGCAAGGTAGGCACACACCTGCTCAATGGTCTCGTTGCGGGGGCGCGCTGCGGCGCTGCTCTCGGCAAGGCACTCCTGCTCGACATAGTGCAGGATGAGCAGCAGGTACAGCCCGCCGGGGTAGTCCTGCTCCGGCATGGCAGCGCGCATCATCTCCAGCAGGGTGCGCAGGCGGCGAACCCACGGCACCGGGCCGTACAGCACCGTTACCTCGCCGGGCAAAAACAGCCGGGCAAAATCCCGCTGGGTGGCGCTGCGCAGCTCGTGCAGGGCGCTGAGCGGGAACCGACAGCCCACCAGTTCCGGTACGGCTGCACCGGCGGCAGAGAGCACTGCATCCCCCGCGCCCAGCAGCAGCGCGCTGCCGGGGTTCAGCAGCAGGCTGTTTTCCCCCATTTGCAGGGTGCAGCTGCCCTCGCTTACCAGCAGAAAGGTGCACGTCTCCTCGTCTGCCGTCAGCTCCAGCTTGCTGCCGTTCAGCCGCACGGTGTCCGCTTTTACCTTTGCATGGATCTTTTCCCGTTCCGCTTTCATCTTGCGCATCCTTTCCGGAAACAGCCCTCCCGGTAGCCGGGAGAGCGCTTTTCCTCATGATACCACGTCTGCCCCGTGGGGGCAAGACAAACTCACAGGAGGTTATTTCGCATGAATCTGACCCTGATCCGTTCCATGACCCGCAGCGCCGTTTTCGAGCTGGAAAACGAACTGTGCTACCGTCCGGCACACCCCTTTACCGTTGCCCTGAACGGCAAGACGGTGTACGAGGCCTGCAACACCAATGTATTTTCCCTGTTCTCCCTGCTGCCCGGCACCACCTATACGGTGGAGGTGCAGGCCGAGGACGAGACCCTGAAGCTGGATTTCACCACCGAGGCCGAGACCTTCTTTGTGGATGCTGCCCGCTATGGTCTGGTGGCTGACGGCGAGACCGACAACACCGTGCGGCTGCAGGCGGCGCTGTCCACCTGCCCCAAGGGCGGCACAGTGTATGTGCCTGCCGGCCGTTACCGCACGGCCAGCCTGTTCATGAAGAGCAACACCACCCTGTATCTGGAAAAGGGCGCTGTGCTGCTGGGCGACAACGACCGCACCCATTATCCCATCCTGCCCGGCGTGCTGCCCAGCGAGAACGAGGTGGACGAGTACTACCTGACCGGTTGGGAGGGCAACCCGCTGGACAGCTTTGCAGGTCTTTTGAACATTACGCAGGTGCATGACGTGGTGGTGACCGGCGAGGGCACGCTGGACTGCGATGCCGAAAACGGCGACTGGTGGGTGAACCCCAAGGTCAAGCGCATTGCATGGCGTCCCCGCGCTGTGGCTGCGGTGGACAGCGAGAACGTCTGCCTGCACGGCATCACGGTGCAGAACAGCTATTCGTGGACCATCCATCCCATCTTTGTCAAGCACCTCGACCTGCTCAACTTCAACATCAACAACCCCTACAACGCCCCCAACACGGACGGCATCGACCCCGAGAGCTGCGAGTATATCCGCATCATCGGCATGAACATCCATGTGGGCGACGACTGCATCGCCATGAAGGCCAGCAAGGTCTTTCTGGGCATGAAGCTGAAGCGCAGCTGTGAGCATACCGTCATCCGCAACTGCCTGCTGGACAAGGGTCACGGCGGCATCGTCATTGGCAGCGAGATGAGCGGCGGCGTCAAGGACATGGTAGTGACCCAGTGCCTGATGGACCACACCGACCGCGGTCTGCGCGTCAAGACCCGCCGGGGCCGCGGCAACACCGCCGTCATCGACGGGCTGGTGTTCCGCAACGTGGAGATGCGGGGCGTCAAAGCACCCTTTGTCATCAATATGTTCTACTTCTGCGACCCGGACGGCCACGGCCCCTATGTACAGTGCCGCGAACCGATGCCGGTGGACGAGTACACCCCCAAGCTGGGCAGCCTGACCATGGAGAATATCGTGGCCACCGATGCCCAGTTTGCAGGCTGCTACTTTGATGGCCTGCCGGAGCAGCCCATCGAGCGAGTGACCATGCGGGATGTGAGCATCACCTTTGACCCCAACGCCAAGGAGGGACAGGCTGCCATGGCCGATAACCGTCCGCTGGTGAAAAAGCTGGCCATCTATGCCGAGAACGTCAAGGAGATCGACCTGCACAACGTGAAGATCGAGGGCTACGAGGGCGAGCGGCTGCACTTTGCCAACGTAGGACATTTTGAGGAGGACTGACCCATGACCCATGAAGAGATCCTGTCCATGCTGGGTGACTATGTGGACTACCTGATCGCCAATTCCAGCGCTGAGGCACCGATGTGGAACATCGAGAAGGTGCGCAGCGGCAAGCCCAACAAGTGGAACTACATCGACGGCTGCATGATCA
>ERZ831634.1450-NODE-1450-length-24672-cov-11.146606_pt1 | contig 24672 bp, 19 predicted proteins | sample MGYA00519953_ERZ831634 | MGnify/ENA primary metagenome ERZ831634 (study PRJEB31850, sample SAMEA3708718) | human gut metagenome | biome: human gut; feature: human-associated habitat; material: faeces | place: China | collected 2014 ... | reverse complement strand
AGCCTTTACTTTACTACACTGCAACATCCCATCCATCTGCACATTTATCCCTCCAATTTATCTAAATTATGATTTTCATATGTACTCCAGATAAAATCAACAAAAGTAATACTACTCCCAACAGCAAGCTTAGCATGTCTAACTTCAAGTCCTTGAAAAGATGCACTCTTACCATGACCACTTCCAAATGGATTTCGAATTTCTGCTAGTTTTGTAGGAATAGCTCTAAGATTTCCAAGAACAGCTTTAATTGCATCTGCCCCTCTATCTGTAGGCTGTACATTGGATGGAAGTAGATTTAAAGCTTTCATTGTCTTATCTGCCAATTGCGGTACATCATCATCTTTCGAATACGATATCTGCATTTCTTCAAGAATTGTTTTACAACAACTTTCAATCAATTCCTTTGCCATTCCGATTGCATTGGTTGGATTCGTATTCTGCATTTCTACCATCAAATCAATCTGTTGCGAAAGGTACTCGCTTGAAAACTTATTTTTTAGGTTCTCTGCTGTCATTGCAATTACTGTTGTGCCACCTTTTAAACGTGCTACTATTTCTTTACACTTTTCATATATCTTTGCATAATGTTCATCATACCTAGATGTATTACTCCAATTTTCCAAATCCTCATAATCAATGTTATATTCATATTCCATTTTATCCTCGTAATAATGGAATAAATCTATAAGTAGCTTTGTTCTTTGTATATCATCAGCTTCATTCAGATACGCAACTAATGATTTTCCTTTCGATAGACCATATTTAGTTTTTATTGGCTCACCAATACTCGCAGTAGTAAATACATCAAATGAATTATCCGTAAAATCCAATACATATCCAGATCTGTTAAATAAAAGCAAAAATGTCCCTTCCTCTTTTTTCGATACAAATTGCAAATCTATAGCACCTCCTCTATTTGCTTGCAACAGCAACCGATAACCGGTACCATCGTTTAATGTAAGAATCATTTAACAATTCGTTATCTGTTTCAACCAACTTTATAAATAGTCCTGTTAATCCATCATATTTATCAAAATCACCGGCATCATACAGCTTCCAATTAAGTTGTTCTAATGTCCAGTTACTCTTAATTGAATTGTGTAGCATAGACGTTGTCGCCCAGTTATCCATAGAATCAACCCCGCCTAATGCTACAGGATATATGTGATCTACAGTAGGTACAAACTCCCAGTAAGCATTATGACATTCTTCCATTTTCCAATGAGCATGATATGGAAATGTCTCAGGCATGTAATAAGATAGTACCTTCAATATTCCCGGATTCACAAGTTTCTGTCCACTATATCTGTCAATAAATCCATCCCGTACAAATTGAGCCATCTTCTCTTTATCTGTATAATTACGCCCTTGTGCCGTCAACTTATGAAATGGATATTCTGTTTCTATCGCTATTCTTGCTTCTGCAACATTATGTTGCAGAAGCCTATTTGCTGCTCGTTCAATAACATCTATTTTTTCCATAATTACACCACTCAATCTTATTCATTACGCATTTACTGCTCTTAAACTCTGATATATGTCCTCTACAAACAAACCCAGAACTTCTTTCTTTATTTCATCATTCTGTAATAATAGTGTAAAGAAGTCTTGATTCTGTTCCAAACCATCAATGAGTGCATCATCTACATGATCGAAGAATGCAAATTCAAAATCCTGTTCAGTATTGTTCTTTGTACTTGTCTTTAATTCCTCAGATTTTTTCATAATATCTCTAATCTGAAGAGTCGCTTTGATTGCCACATCGTTATCATAGTTTCTACCAGTTCTATTGTTAATTTCTATAATAATCTGAGATAGTCTTTCCTCTTTTGCCGGAGTCAGGACAATATCATAAGCTGTTGGTAGTTTCATTACTGGATCTGATTTCATTTGTGGCTTTTTATAGTCTCAAGTTTTCTTCTGAATAAATCCAGTTGCTCTAATCTTTCCTTCCAGATTATAGCCTCCGCCTGGATGATTAATCTTAATATAGCTGATGAAATAATTTAAGAAATTGTACTTCTTATGTAATTCCTTATCTTCAAAAGCAGCTTGCCTGTAACAGGAACTCATAAAACCTAATAAAATGTCTTATATCCATAGCACACTGAGCCTTTTCTTCATCTGGAAAACTATCAATCACTCTTTTTGCTTTCTGCAGATAAAATGTCATCTGTTTCTTATCTTTTGCCGTATGTTCTGATTCATATAACAACTTATTAAATGCCTCAATATCTGCTGGATCTAGGAAGAAATATCCTTCAATTTTAGCAATACTATCATAAATAGCAGTTGGTGTAACACTATTGCTAAGAATTGTTTTCGTATAATACTTGCTAAATGCAGCCGTTATTTCCTTATAATCATTAGCAAAATCAAGTATAAATGTCTTCTTTTCATATGGAGGACATATCCTAATTAAGGCGAGAAAGTGTCTGCACTGCCGTTACGCCATGCAACTTCTTTAATATGTACATTGCACATAATTTAGGCTGATCAAATCCGGTCTGATACTTATCCGCAACAAGTAATACCTGATAATTGTCCTTATCAAACTCAGCAGGAAGGCTCTTCTCAGCAACACCATTCATCCCAACTTCTGTGTACTCTTTATCATCAACTGTCACCTTACCTAAAAAACCAACTAGTGCTTTTATGTCTTTGTAACCTTTTTTTGTCACGTAGTCTTCAAATGCCTGACGATACTTTACTGCCCCTGCTCTTGATTCAGTGACTACCATTGCCTTTGCATGTCCATCGAGTTCTGGCATAACAGTAGTCCTAAAATGCTCAATAATCATTTCTACTCTTTGACCAATATTAACTTCATGTAATTGTATAAAACGTGCTATTTGTCTTTTGGCATCATTTGTTTGCATTTTAGGATCATCTTTTATTTCTTTATTAAGTTTAAAGTAGGTATCTATAGTTACATAGTTCTGCAATACATCCAAAATAAACCCTTCCTCTATAGCCTGCTTCATGCTATATAAGTGAAATTCCACTTTATCTCCATGAATATCTTCACGACCAAAAAGCTGAAATGTCGTTGGCTTTGGAGTTGCCGTAAAGGCAAACATGGATACATTTGGTTGTTTACCATTCTTGCTGATTTCATCTACTATCATATCCTCTGCATCATAGTTCACCTCTGCACCATTACCTAGTATCATCGTAATTGCAGCCATATTCTTTCCCGCTGTACTTGAATGTGCTTCATCTATGATTACACCAAACTTTTTATTTTTCAAGCCTTTCACCGTATCAACAATATACGGAAACTTCTGAATAGTAGTTGCAATAATCTTTGTATTGCCCTCAAGTGCAATCGCCAAGTCCTGACTGATACACTTATCATCCATGACACGAATCATACCATCTTTATGCTCAATTCCCATAATTGCCTTCTAGAGCTGTCTATCTACTACGACTCTGTCTGTGCAAATGATGATATTGTCAAAAATTATCTTATTATTCTCATCATGCAAAGAAGCCAGTCTGTGTGCTAACCACGCAATACTGTTTGTCTTTCCGGAACCTGCCGAATGTTGAATCAAATAATTCAGACTTGTTCCATTATCTACCACATCTGCCAAGACTTTACGAACGCAATCAAGTTGATGGTACCTTGGAAATATTACTGTTTCCTTACGCTTTATCTTATCCGTTACCGGATCTTTTTTCTCTTTTACCTCTATGAACATAAATTTATTGATTATCTGTAACAGAGTATCCTTACTGAGAATATCTTCCCACATATAGTAGACGCTGTATTTATCCTCATAGATTTGATTACCGGCTCCTTGGTCAATACCTTTCTCCCTTTCCCGTATTAAAAGGCAGGAAAAATGTAGATTTCCCATCCAGTTTTATTGTCATATATACCTGTTCCAAGTCCATTGCGAATGAAACAAGCACTCCAGACTTCCAACGGAATAATCTTGTCTTAGGATTTCGCTGTGTTCTATACTGATAAATTGCATCTTGATAGCTTTGCCCTGCAGCATTACACTTCAATTCAAAGTCAATAATCGCTAGACCATTTAAGAAGATTACGAGATCAATACGCTCATTGTCACTCGCCCACACTTCCTCCGATACTGTAAAACGATTCTGATTGTAAAGTCGATTCAATTCCTTGTTGAATGTTGTTGCCGGTTTGGTATACATAAGTTCTAACTTATGATTAGCCACTTCAATGCCGTGCTTTAATACATCAAGTCTTGAGCCTCTCTGCTTCGTTTCCTCTGTGTTAATCTTCTGAACTATAATTTCCTGTAATTCATCCTTATAAACCTTCTCTAGCCCCAAATAATTGAATTATAAAAAAAGATTATAACCGCTTAGTTTGGTAGACTGGGGCGGTTATTTTCGTTTACTGGAAAGTTTTCAAATGGTAAAACCAAGAGAATATGAACCTCCAGCGACTGCAATAAGAACTAAAGAAAAGTTAAATAACAAATCAAAAGTTACCATGTAATATCACTTTATGTTTATAATTAACACACATAGCAACAAATATCTTATCTACATGGGAAAGTTCCTCAAAATTTATATTGTTTAACTTGCCTTCCAGATATAGATAGCCTTTTGCAATTACTTAGTCTAAAAAATTATGAGTGACTAAATAAGCTATTCTTTAATATGAAATACGCTTCATAGTTGTACTTTCCTATTCTTCTGACTTATAATTTAAATAAAAGAGCATACTTTCATCTACTCTTATATTGGTGGTGATATAATGAATATGGATTGCACTCTCCGTGGAAGCAGACTAAATTGTAGCCAATTTAACCAATTTTTTAAAATATACAGAAAGTAGGTGAAAAAATGTATTATAATAATATTGATGTTGTTGAACAAACTTGTAAACAACTTGAAAAAGAAAATTATATTGCTGACATGCTTGTTCATACATTGTATTCAAATAATGTTAATAATTCTGAATGTTTTCGTATCATCGAATTATTCAAGAAGAAAATTTTGGGTGAATAAATATTACCATTTATAACCACACTGCTCGCACTTAAATTGGCTTCTTGCGGTTTTACTGAACAATCCAAACATTGCTGCTCCTGCCACTTTTGAAGTTGTGGATATTTTCTTTACTCTTGTACTTCCGCATGTCGGGCACTTAGGTTTGTTTAATAATTCTTGCGCTTGTGCATTGGCTTGAGCAATTTGTTGTAGGGTAAGGTTGGGAATCGCAGGATTGTTTTCTTTAGTTCCATATTGCTTACTTAATTCACACCATAGTTGTTGAGCATCATCATCTGAACAATTTGTTAATTCTTGAATAAACTTCATTCCTTTTAATGTTTGATTTTGAGCGATTATCACCAACATTTTTGTTGCTTCCGCACTTTCAATTTCATTATCAAAATAATATTTTTCTTCTTCGTAATTCATAATAAACCCCCTTTTTGTTTTGATTATATCAGACAACACATAAATACGCAATTAAAGACTGTTGGAGAGTCTGTTAGTGTTATATCAAAACTTGAAGATGCTTTAAAAGAAATAGACAATATTGGTACTGTTGGTATGCCTAGAATGGCACAGGCAAACAGATTATTAAAAGAAACTTTTGCTGACTGTTCCATTGAAGCTACAAAAATGGCGATTTCGCAAAGTACATTAAATAAAAAGCAAATAGAACTGATTTTATCCTCAAAAGGTCTTACAGGCAATATTCTTGAAACCACTACCGCTGAACTTACTAATACTACTGCTACCAATGCTATGGCTGCGGCTGAGGGTACTGCTACCACTGCGACAGGGAATTTCTCGCTTGCCTTAAAAGGGTTGGGAACGTCATTAAAGCCTTTAGTTTTAACCCATCCTATTCTTACTACTATAGCTTTGATTGGAACAGGTATAGCGTTATATACCCAGTTTGGTGATACTCTTGAAAATCTACAAGAGAAAGCTCAAAGGTCTAAAGAAGATTATGAGCAGTCGATATCAGAGATAAATTCGTTAAATGAACAACTTAAAACTACAAAAGATAGAATTGAAGAGTTGTAAAACAAGGACAGTCTTACTATTGTTGAGAATGAAGAACTTTAAAAATTAAAAACAACTAATGATGAACTAGAGAGAGAATTGAGAATACAAGAAGCCATTGCTCAACGAAAAGGTAAGAAAGCAGCCGATGACGCCGAGAATGCAATAAACAAAAAATCAGAAGAATACAATGGACATTTTCTTGTAGGTGATAATGACACAGCTTTACAATATGCGGAAAATCCTTATGTATATGGCAAAGGTGACAGAATTGATGTTGCCACATGGAATATAGAACAAGCAAAACAAAATAATCAAGAGCCTGAAGAATTATATCAGAAAAAAAAAGATTGAAGATAAATGCAATAATGATGCATCTCAATTCCAAGACGATCCGTAATGGAAAAAAATGAAAAAAATATAGAAAGTAAAAAAGCTTATATTAAAACAGTTGAAGATTCTGCTTCTGCTTACATCGAAGCATTAATTGGAGAAGACGATGCTTTATATGATTCAAATGGAAAAATAATAAGAGGGAAAGAAGATTTAATCAAAAGACTCTTAGACCTATATAAAATGTTTGATGAATATAATGCCAATGAAAACATTGGTAATAAATTTACATCTGCTTTAGAAGATAAGGGTGTATCCGAAGATGTTGCTAACAAAATTAAGAGTCAATTACCAGTTGATGAAATTAAGAAAGCAACAGAATTAGATATTTTACCTTATATTGACGAAAATGCAACTGTCGAATCAGTACGAGAAGCGATTAAGAAAGCCCAAGAAGAAGCTGATAAGAATCCCGTCGATGGAACGGTTACTTTCACTAAAGACCCTACTTCTCTTCTCACCGAATCAGATGATAAATCTAAAACAGTAAATCTTGCAGACCTTGAAAATATCTATAATGATGATAAAAGCCAATATATATGTATGTTTTAAATTTATACAATTATAGGGTATATGTCAATTTTAGACATATACCCTATTTTTTACAGTCGTTTATTCTATTGTTTTTCGTATATTTATTCCTTTTTTTGTTAAATTGAGTAGTACACACTTTACTACACACTTTTTACACACTTATTTTATCAAGTTATGATAATTTGTGATAAATTATAACACATAAATAATTTAAGCCAAAAACCTTGAAATTGGCTTAAATATGCTTAAACACTGTATTTTCAAGGCTTTTGGCTAATTTTTAAAACTTACTATAATCCCCGATTACATTCTGTCGTGGAATGTTCTAGAAATAACATCCATCTGCTGTTCCTTTGTAAGGTCGATGAACTTAACAGCGTAACCAGATACACGGATTGTGAAGTTCGCATATTCTGGCTTTTCTGGGTGTTCCATAGCATCCAGTAACTTATCCTTACCGAATACATTTACGTTAAGGTGATGAGCACCCTGATCGAAGTATCCATCCATAACGTTTACAAGGTTAGCAACTCTTTCTTCTTCATTATGGCCTAAAGCATCCGGATTCATTGTCTGTGTATTAGAAATACCATCTAATGCCCACTCATATGGAAGCTTTGTAAGTGAGTTAAGTGAAGCTAAAAGACCATTCTGTTCAGCACCATAGCTTGGGTTAGCTCCTGGTGATAATGGTGTACCAGCCTTACGTCCGTCAGGCATTGTACCTGTATACTTACCATAAACTACGTTAGAAGTAATTGTAAGGATAGATGTTGTAGGCTCTGAATTTCTGTAAGTATGTCTCTTCTTAATCTTCTCAAGGAATGTTCTAAGAAGCCATACAGCTATATCATCTGCCTTATCATCATCGTTACCATACTTAGGGAAGTCGCCTTCAATCTGGTAATCAACAACAATACCCTTTTCTTCATCACGTACTGTCTTAACCTTAGCATACTTAATAGCTGAAAGTGAATCTACTACATGAGAGAAACCAGCAATACCTGTAGCAAATGTTCTCTTAACATCTGTATCAATAAGAGCCATCTCTGCTGCTTCATAGTAGTACTTATCATGCATATACTGGATAAGGTTAAGTGTATTAACATAAAGGTCTGCTAACCAATCCATCATAACATCGAACTTTTCAATAACTTCATCATAATCAAGATATTCTGATGTAATAGGCTTGAAAGCTGGTCCAACCTGCTTACCATCTTTTTCATCCACACCACCATTGATAGCGTAAAGTAAACACTTAGCAAGGTTAGCTCTAGCTCCGAAGAACTGCATTTCCTTACCTGTCTGTGTAGCAGATACACAGCAGCAGATTGAATAATCATCACCCCATGTAACCTTCATAACATCATCGTTCTCATACTGGATTGAAGATGTATCAACAGAAATCTTAGCAGCATACTTCTTGAAGTTTTCAGGAAGTCTTGATGAGTAAAGTACTGTTAAGTTTGGTTCCGGTGAAGGTCCCATGTTTTCAAGAGTATGAAGGAATCTGTAGTCGTTCTTTGTAACCATTGAACGTCCGTCAATACCTGTACCACCTACTTCAAGAGTAGCCCATGTAGGGTCACCTGAGAATAATTCGTTGTATGATGTAATTCTTGCGAACTTAACCATTCTGCACTTCATAACGAAATGATCAATTAATTCCTGAGCTTCTTTTTCTGTAATCTTTCCAGCTTCAAGATCTCTTTCGATATAAATATCAAGGAATGTAGATACACGACCTACTGACATAGCAGCACCGTTCTGAGTCTTGATAGCAGCAAGGTAACCAAAGTATAACCACTGAACAGCTTCCTTAGCATCCTTAGCTGGCTGTGAAATATCATAACCATAGCTTTCAGCCATCTTCTTCATGCCTGCTAAAGCCTTGTACTGATCAGAGATTTCTTCTCTTAAACGGATAACATCGTCTGTCATTGTTCCGCATCCGCAGTTTGCATGATCTTTCTTCTTTTCTTCCATAAGGTAGTCAATACCGTAAAGAGCAACTCTTCTGTAGTCACCTACGATACGTCCACGGCCATAAGTATCCGGAAGACCTGTGATGATGTGGCTGTGACGAGCCTTTCTCATCTCTGGTGTATAAGCATCGAAAACACCCTGATTGTGAGTCTTATGATATTCTGTGAAAATCTTGTGTAATTCCGGATTTGGTTCATAACCGTAGTTCTTGCAAGATTCTTCTGCCATCTTGATACCGCCGTAAGGCATGAATGCTCTCTTTAATGGCTTATCTGTCTGAAGACCTACAACTTTTTCAAGGTCTTTCATTGATTCATCTATATATCCAGGACCATATGCTGTAAGACCGGCAACAACTTCTGTTTCCATGTCAAGTACGCCGCCCTTTGCTCTTTCTTCTTTCTGTAATTCCTGAAGTCTTCCCCAAAGCTTGTTTGTTGCTTCTGTAGGACCTTCAAGGAAACTTTCATCACCATCATATGGCTTGTAGTTGTTCTGAACGAAATCTCTTACATTGATTTCTTCTTTCCAAAGTCTACCTTCGAAACCATTCCACTGTTCCTTCTGTAACATTTTTGAATTCCTCCTTGCATAATCTCTGCACATTGTATACACTGATTGCTAAATAAAAAAATTGCTCATCGCAACTTTGACAATATTGTAACAATCCTTACGAGCATTATAATATCATTCATGTATCAGAAAATCAATACTCTTTTGCATAGTTCTTAATTTAGTACAATTTTAAAATACAGGCACTACAAAATATACTTTTGCAATACCTGTATTATTCCCGTTTTTATGTATGTTATGTACGTTATGCATTCAGTTCTTTGAATACTTTTAACAATTCATCCTTATCCAGCGGCTTCATGCAGAATTCATATGCCCCCAGCTTTAATGCTTCAATCACTTTCTTCTGCTGTCCGGCTGACGTTACCATAATGATATCTGCTGTATTGTCGTATGCTTTAATCTTTTCCAATGCCGTAACGCCGTCCATAACCGGCATCGTAATATCCATTGTGACAATATCCGGTTTATACTCTTTATATAACTGAACAGCTTCTTCTCCGTTTACAGCCTCACAGACAATACCATAGCCTGCTTCTTCAAGAATATTTCTTAATGTCTTACGGATAAAAGCAGAATCATCTACAATCATGACCTTTTTAACACCGTCTGCTACCTCACTGTCGGCACATTTTTGAATATCAATAGATGTCGGCTTTACACCGATTTGAACATCACTGTCTACAGCAATAAAAATTTCTGTCTCTTTACCATGGACATAAAGCGGAACAATATATCCGTCCCCAGTCAGTGTCTGGTTTTCATAGACAAACGGCGGTTCGATATCTACAAATAACTCACCCTTGCTGATTGCCGTTACAAACAGACCAAGGCACATATTAACCAGTTCGCTTAATGTGTCATATGTATAGCTGTCTGCCTGTATCAATTCTTCCTTTGAAAAATCGGATGCAAGCGCAAGCAGTCCGTCTTCATTTTCCCCTGCCACAAATGCTGTATAAATAACATGGGAACCGTATGTTTTTTGTCCGATAATACTCTGATACCGGAATTCTGTCACACGTTTAATTGAACCGATATAGTAATCCTGTGTAACAAATCTTGTCAGATTTCTCAAAATCAATGCCACAATATCAGTTACATACGGTTTTGCAGAAAATGCAAACAACGGTACAATCCCGTCAATATCATCTTCCTTTAACGCTTCCATTTCGGACTTTGAAAAGCCCTTAGATGTCTGAAAGCTGTCAAGATATTCATCCAGTTCGCTGGCAGTAATATATTTTTTCTCAAACATAATCTGCAAAAACTTCATAAATGCGCAGCCCTGCTGCTCCAAAAGTTCATCCACTTCCCGTTCTGATAAATAGCCTCTTTCTACCGCAATATCACCGAAACGTCTGTCATACTGTGTCTGTAAATGATTGACTTCTTCCGTTTCGTTCTGTGTCATATATCCGTTTGCAATCGCAATCGTTCCCAGACGGACCTTTGCTGTTGCCTGTTCATCCAATACTTCTCTTAACTGCTCCGGTGTAAGTACTTCCTCACTTACCAGATATTCACCAAATAACTGACTAAACATTTGTCTTCTCCTTCTTCTTATCCTAATTCATAAAAATCCAGATTCTTCTGTAACACTTCAGTAACCTGTCCGCCTCTTTTTAATACGTTGGAATTAAATGTCTTTAACTCACGTACTTTCTTTGTATTTTCTCTGTTAAACCGTGCTGATGCCGCATTAAAGATTGGCTGCGATTCAAGCTTTTTCCGATATTCTGCCGCAAACGGACAGTACATATAAAGAATTCCTCTCACAACCTTATTTAATCGGATAGAGTTCTGGGATTCGTATTTAACCCATACGTCATAATCCTTTGCAAACATTTCACGGTAACTGTTACGACAGCTTTTAAACTGTGCCCTGATTTTTTCTTTGGCTTCTTCCGTCAGATCTTTATTCTTTCGGTAAAACTGTACATAATCGCAGTATTCAGATGTAAGAGAATGTTCTCTAACATCATTCCAGTAATTGCCCTGTACAGTACGGCAGATTTCCCAGCGGTAAACTGCTGCCATGTTAATCAGACTGTTTTCAAGATTGCCGTTGAAAAATGCAGAAAGCACAAATCTTGCCGGTGTATCTCTTTTCTTTTCCGAAATATCCTGCCACATGATACCTCTGCTGCCGACATTCGGCATCAGGATAAAGTCCGGAAGGACCTGTTTCATGACTACAATATTATCGATTTTATTTTCCGGGTCATAATACATCTGCTCTCTGTGGAACAGTGAATAATCCACCTTCATAATCGCACGCATCGCCTCGGAAAGCTTCTTTGCTGACAGAAACGACTTCTGAATGCTCTTACTGAACTTCTTCTGTGTCAGAATCGGGCTGAAAATTGTAATTTCATTCGTTGTCAGACGATTGATAACCTTAAACATATTACGGATTTCAAACTGCACTTTGGCTGTCTGGTCAGACAGCATCTTTGTTTCTTCTGCTGCCGACAGATGGTGCATTGCCTTTTCTTTTCTTACGTTTTCTTTATAATCCTGGTCAAATTCATCTTTGGACGGTTCTCTTTTTCCCTCGTATATTGCTTTCAGCCAGCCATATACGGTATAAATAGAAAATCCCGTACCCGATAAGTCCGGCTTGAAATAATACAGTTCCGCCAATCCCTTTTTATCAAATTCCTTCTCATCCATAAAGCCAAAATTCAGGAACAATTCGACTGCCCTGCTAAGAGAAGTATCCTTTAATGAATGTAAGAAAACATTTTCATAAATCTGATAGAACTGCTCTGCAATATCTTTTCTTAATTTTCTGACATCGTTGTCCGAAGTATTTCTGTCCGGCAGATTCATATACTGTGAAACCATGAGGGTAAATCTGGAAGCTTCCTTTTCATCTATCTGGGAATAATCCAGAATCTGCTTCATGGAATTTGCCAGTTCACTCTCAACCAGTGCATAGTCATAAGCACTTTCATCCATGCCTTCTTCTGCCGTATCTTCACCATCCGAAAGGTCGTCTGCTGCTTTATTTTGGGCTTCATCGTCCTGAATACCAAGTGCTGCCTTTCCTAAAACATCCACCAGTTTTAACGCGGTACGGTTGATATCCGCTACCAGCTTTGAACCGGTAATCAGATGTTCATATGCTATCATTTCCCCGGCTGTAAAAAGTTCATGAAAAACTTTTTTATCCAATGCGTATATCTGATTCATATAGGTGCAGATTTCCATATCCACCTTTGCAGAATCTTCTTCTTTATCAATGACATTAAAATCATCCATTTCTGACGCATACGATAAAAAGCTTTTTTCAAATACCTGATAAACTTCATGGAACTGTGCAAACAAGGAATTCACAGCAATTTCCTGATAGTTTTTACCCAGTTTTAAAAGCTTCAGAATACCGTCTGCATGTGCAATATCAAAGCACAGCACAATCAAATCTGTAACAGCTTCATAATCAAAAAGATATTCTTCTGAATAAATATCCAGTATCCCTAAAAGTGCGCCGTTATCAAGAGTCATCTTCATATATTCACTTTTTGCACGTACCTGCCCATTCACCACCAAATAAACATGTTCAACGCTTTCGCCTGTCTTAAAGAATGTTGTCCCTTTCGGGATATTCATTCTGCCGCCAAAAACAACCTGATTCATATTATTTATTCCCCTGTCTTTTACGATATTGTGTCTTCTTATTTTAAATTTAAGGTTTTTTTACACTATTTATATATTACTATGAACACGGCAGAATTTCAATATCTTTATCGCGGGGATTGCCGTTCCTATGCAAAAATCTCCCGAATCCTCTCTATATATGATATAGAAAAAATCCGGGAGTTTTTATGTAAAGCTTCTTATTATATAGCTGCTATACGAATTAAGCTGCTTTTTCTGAGTTTTTCTCACTCTTTGCATAACTCTTAGCTGAATTTACAACAATGATAAGACCAAGTACAATCAGCAGAATTGCAATAATAAGCTGAAGCCCGTTGGCAATAAATACGCTTCCCCATGTAGCAGTACCTGCCGGAATTGTAACAGATGCTGCTGTCTGGATTGCCTTAACCATAGCGATTGTACGCTGTACCAGTGCTGTAAATGTTACACAAAGCATAATGATAAGTGGCGGGAACAGCATCTTGTTACTGCGTCCTGTTACCTTTAAGAATACACAAAGTGTAAGAATTACAAGTGCACTTAATAACTGGTTTGCTGAACCAAATAACGGCCAGATGTTTGCATAACCAATCTTTGTGAGTACGAAACCACAAAGAAGTGTTATTACTGTTGAGAAATATGTATTGCAGAGTAACTTTCTCCATCCTTCTGCATGTTCCATATCATCTACGCTGAAAAGTTCCTGAAAACTCATACGTCCGATACGTGCAACGGCATCAAGTGATGTAAGAGCAAGTGCAGATACACACATTGTCATAAATACGGTTGCGAAATGTACCGGAACACCAAACATTTCAAAGAAACCTGCAACACCACGGCTGAAAATCTGGAACGGTGTACCAGTAGCGGCTGTTCCGTCTGCTGCTGCGGCTGCGCCTGCAACACAAAGAGCGATAACAGCAAGTAAGCTTTCAAGTATCATAGCGCCGTAACCAACTTTAAGCATATCCTTTTCATTTGCTACAGTCTTAGAAGATGTACCGGAAGATACAAGGCTGTGGAAGCCTGAAACAGCACCGCAGGCAACCGTTACGAAAAGGATTGGGAACATTGTTCCAAGCTTTGCATTGTTAAATCCTGTATAAACCGGAAGGTTCATAGACGGATGAGCTACAACCAGACCAAGTGCTGCACCGACAATCATGGCAATGAACATAAATGTTGTCATGTAGTCACGAGGCTGCTTCATCAGCCACATTGGAAGAACTGCTGCAAAAAAGATATATACAAATGTGATATAGCTCCATGCGTTCTTGCCTAATTCAATTGGGAAGTAGTTACCAATTACAAATGAAGCAATGATAAATACGATACCAACAACTGCTTCTTTCCAGCCTGAAAGATTCCATTTCTTCTGAATCAGACCAAATACAACGGCAAATACCATAAACATGATAGATACCATACCGGCAGAACCGTTTGTTGAAGCAGCTGCAGATAACTGTGACTGTCCGTCAACAACTGTATACGCATTGAATGTTCCGGCTACCATATCGGCAAATGCTGCAATAACAATTAATGTAAATAACCAGCAGAACAGTAAGAAAATCTTACGTCCGAATTTACCGATGTACTTTTCAATAATCATACCCATGGACTTTCCTTCGTTCTTAACGGAAGCATATAAAGCACCGAAATCTGTAACGGCACCGAAGAATACACCACCGATGAGAATCCAGAGTAATACAGGTAACCAGCCAAATGCCGCTGCCTGAATTGCACCGGTTACAGGACCTGCACCTGCGATAGATGAAAACTGATGACTAAATACTGTCCATCCGTTTGTCGGGACAAAATCTTTACCATCATTGTACTTTACTGCCGGTGTTTCTGCCTTAGGGTCAATTCCCCATTTGTTGGCTAACCAACGGCCATAGACAACATATGCGCCGAATAAAATAACAGCTGCAATTAAAACAATTACTAAAGTGTTCATAGATGTCACTCTCCTATTATGATATATTTCATCAGTCAAACACTCTGTACGCATTGTCCATAGTATCAAAAAAAGCCTTCGTCTCCACACAAATCTAAATGATTTGGTGCAAAGACGAAGGCTGATTTAACATTACTTCCGCGTTACCACTTTGCTTGCCGGATATTCCGGCCTCTCTACTGCCACTGCTGTCAGAATCAATAGGATACCGACTCTATGGCATGCCCTGTTAACGATGGGTACCGGTTCCAATTACTAGGCTGTATGCAATCACACTGCCTTTCACCGGAACTGCTCGCAGGTGAGGGCTTTTTCATTCCTTGCTGCCGCTTCTCATCATCTTACGGCTCTCTGTGAGCGGTGATTTGAAAAAGTCATTTCCTGTTCTCTGCATTTGACTGTTGAATTAAGTAATAAGATAATCTTTCAAACTTCATTTGTCAACAAAAATTTTAATTTTTTTTAATTTTTTTAATTTTTTGTATTCAGAAGTTCTAAAATCTGTTCTTTCTGTAAAAAGCCTGTGGATTTATTTACAACCGTTCCATTTTCCATGAGTACCAGTGTCGGAATGTACATAATAGAAAATTTTTCTGCCAGTTCCGGTGCTTCTTCAGTACTTACTTTTACAAACTTTACATCCGTCACTTCTTCTGAAACTTCTTCAATGACCGGTCCTAACATCTGGCACGGTCCACACCATGATGCCCAGAAATCAATTAATACCGGCTTATCAGACTGTAATACTTCCTTTTCGTAATTTTCACTTGTTACATGTACAATTGCCATAAGCTTACTCCTTATCAATCCTTATTTTTTAAAATATCAACTCTTGTTACTTTACCTTCTCTGATACTTGCAATGCATAATGCAAAATTATCGTAATCCACGCAAGTTCCGATTTCTTTTGAAAGGCTTTCCTCACAAATCCGCTTCTCAATCACATCACGGAGCAGTTTTCCATCTGTTTCCGGTATTTTGATTTTAGCAACACGGTTTGCCATTGCTACAGTCATACTACCGCGTACGGTAATCTTTTCTACCTCATCGTGTGGAATAAACAGATATTTTCTTGTAGCAAACAGCACAACAATTGCAAATACCCCGGTCAGTGTCTGTATCACAGAAGAATGGGATACAACAACCTGTCTTGCAATTGCAAATAAAAGGACTTCAATGACAGTCCCCGGTGAGTGCATGCAAAGCATTTTAATAAGCTCCACACCAATCGCAAGATTCATTGCAGTTTCCAGATAATATGCAAAGACGTCTTCTCCTGCAAAAATATATTGCGGATTAAATACGTCCATCAGCAGTTTCCCTGCAAGAATTACAATAACCAGTCCTAAAATCAGCGAAAGCAGCATTTCCAGATACTGTGAAAGTGCAAAAATCTTAGCACGCAAAAATTCTTTCATTGGTTTCTCCATTCGTTCTTTTTCACTTACTATAGTACTAAATACCGGGGTGTTATGTCAACCTTGTGTCAGTTCCCGCATCAGTTCCGGTACGGTTGTCATTTCATGGATTCTGGAAACATTTTCACCGCAGAAAATTAACCCCTGCTCTAATTCGCCTTTCACGGCGTGAATCAGCGCTTGTGTAATGCAGTACGGCACTTCCTTCGGGTTACATTTTTCAAGGCACTGATAACAACCGGTAATTTCTTGTTTGTGCTGCTCAACCTGTCTGATAAAAGCATTGCGCACGGCACGTCCCGGCATGCCGACAGGACTTTTTACAATCTGTATATTACCCTTTCCCGCCTCAATATATGCACGTTTGTATGCATCAGATGCATCACATTCTTTAGTGACAACAAAACGGCTTGCAATCTGTACGGCATCTGCACCTAATGAAAGCACATGGTCAATATCCTGTCTGTCAAAAATACCGCCTGCCGCCGCAACCGGAATCTTTTTTGTGTATTTCTCCTCATATGGCTTTTTGCTGTCAATGACCCCGCAAAGAATCGCGTCAAAATCAATATTTTCAATATTTTCCAATACACTTTCCTGAAATCCAAGATGTCCGCCTGCCATCGGTCCTTCCACAATAATACAATCCGGTACTGTGTGGTAATGATGGTCCCACATTTTTAAAATAATTCCCGCTGCTCTCGCGGAAGACACAATCGGCATCAGCTTTGGTATCTTTTTTCCATGCTCACGCGCATAGTTTTGGGCAATTCCCGGTAAATCTACCGGCAGTCCCGCACCACAGATAATGACATCTGCACCCGCTTCTATCGCCGTTTCAATGTGCTGTCTGTAATGCTTTAATGCCACCATGATATTCACACCGACCAGTCCGTTTCCGCCTGCAATCTCTTTTGCCTGCGCAATGTGTTTTATTATTGCCCTGCGGTTACACTCCGCCGGATTTTTTTCAAAATTTTCCTCGTCATAACCGATCTGTGCTGTTGATATCACACCGATACCGCCTTCTTTTGCAACTGCTCCCGCAAGACGGCTTCGACTCACTCCAACACCCATGCCGCCCTGAATCACCGGCACCGGCACAATAACATCTCCTAATATAAGTTGTGGTAACTGATTATTCATATTCTTCTCCATTCCGCAGGTAATTTCTCATCTGCCATAACAGTATTTTGTTTTCGTTCAGAAATACAATATTTTGATTCTCAAACTATTTATGTTATACCGCTTCTTTGTTTTTTTGTCAAGATGATATTACATTTATTTCAATATGATGTAGTTTTAAAAACCGTAATTATCAGAACCCTTTATATCGATATACCAGCTGCATATCAGCCAACATCCTTTAAGCTTTCAGAACTTTATAAAATAAGCTGCACAGCCGTTTTTTGTTCCGGCTGCGCAGCTTTCTTCTTTTAATTCTTTTATTTTTTATGTTTTATGTTTTAACCAAAAAAATGTTTTATCTATTTTACAGCGTTACGAGTACTTTGATTTTGCTCTTGTTTTTCCAATTTTTCACTGTGGACTTCTTAAATGCCATTTCAACGATATCCTGACCTGTATGGATACGGGATACCGGATGCATGGCAACATTGTCGATACATCCCTTTGCATCGTAAAAAATCACCTTAATCATTGGACAGCGCACCAATACATAGGTTTCTTTGGAATAGCTGACCTCACAGTAAAGAACCGGACAGACGGTGTCACCCTGTTCTTCTGCACGGATTCTCATATTAGAAACGGCAAGGCCGATGGTTTCCGATGATTTTTCATCAAATTCAATCAGACTGTTTAAATAGTCTTCTATGGACTGCTCCTGCTCTTCTTCCTCCGGCTGGGATACCGGCGCCGGCTGACTGATTATTTCTGCCGATTCTTCTTCCTGCGCCACATTGACATTTAACTGCTTTAAAACATCTTCTACTGTCTGTGTACCTAATGCAAAACGATTGACAAATTCCTTCATGGACAGCCCTAAGACGGACTCTGTGCCTTCTCTTTCCAGATATTCTTCAAGTGATTCTGCTGCAGCTTTTTCATCCTGTGCTGCCGGGATGTCTTCTGCCGGAGAATCCTGTACTACCACTGCTGCCTGTTCTTCACCGTCTTCTTTCACTGCCGAAGCTCCAGTCTGTGTCAGTGCTTCCGTCTGCGCCTGTACCTGTTTTTCTGACTTGTCAGTCAGTTCTTCGACCAGTTCTAAAGTTCCTTCTGTTTCCACCGGTTCTTCTTCTGCTGCCGGAAGGCCTTCATACTCCATAAATTCCACACCGACACAATCCCAGCGGTTTGTTCCTTTTCTCTGGAAACAGAATTTCATCTGCTGTTTATCTTCAATGCAGGCAACCGTTAAGACTGCCATACAGCCGATTCTTGCTTTAAACTGTGAACTGATTTTTACATTAATCTTTTTGGTTTCGGCAAAAAATTTGCTGTGTCCTAAAATCACATCTGTTGTACTGATTTTATCCGCTCCCGCGCTGTACTTGTTTCCGTCAATATCAAATGCGTCAAAATCTATAATTCTGATACGACAATTGTCCTCCGAAGTAAGACGTAATTCAAAAATAAACGCATTGCTGTCTTTCCCTTTTACTTCGCTTAGTAATACTACCTGAAATTTGTCGTAAGTCCTATTCATAAATTCCTTTGTTCCTTCCACTTTCTAACTATTTTCTTGCATCATGGCATGTCTTTTTATTCTCATACATGCGATTATCCGCCAGTCTGTAAACCCTGTTGACATCGCGTATTTCACCGTCTGACACAATTTCAGAACTGTCTGCATAGCCGTATGCCGTACTGTAAACATACCCACTTTGTGCTTTATTTGCCTCACTCATAATTTTTTGAAAATGTCGGATTTCTTCCTGACAATTAAGTTCTTCGATGTTTTCTACAATTACAATAAATTCATCGCCGCCCATTCTGCCAACAATGCCTTTGTCCCCAAACGTCTTTGTTAAAATATCCGCAAACCCCTTAATCAGCTTATCCCCACTGCTATGCCCATGGGTATCATTCGTGGCTTTCAGCCCATTCATATCAAAATTAAAAATTGTAAATGGAATGTTATTATAACAATATGATTTTAACCGTTCTTCACAAAAACGGCGGTTATAAAGCCCCGTCAGATTATCCGTATATGCCATTTTATAAAGAACTGCCTGTTCTTTTTCGTCGACCATTTTTCCCGCAATATCCCAGCTTAATGAGAGCAGTAAAATACTAATCAGAATCACAGTTCCCAAAGATGAAAATCCTGTTGTCCATGACATTTCATGACCCCAGTATTTTCCTGCCATATAACCTGACCATTCCGCTCCGATACACAGCAAAAACAAAATCACACCGCAGATAACCAGTCTGCTCTGCCGGTTTCCCTTTCTAACACAGGCAATCATTAATATAATCAGATAAACAAAGGCAATTGCTACAAATGCCTGTTCCAGCCAAAGCATATGCGGAAGATGCCAGACACCTGAAAAATGAAGCACAAATAAAAGTGCCGTCACACAACTATCTACCCAGAAAATTATGTAATACATCCACGTTATCCATCTGCTGTCTGCTTTTTTCGGATAATCCCTGAAAAAAAGCAGCAGAGACGGCGCACCGATATACATGCTGGCATACTCAATAAAGGTACACAGCCATATCGGTACCCGGTAAATCTGCAGGATATTATATTTTCCCATCGTCCATAAACCTACCATCAGCGAGAAAAGCCCCAGTGATATCAAATGTGTAAACCAGGTCCGCGTCAGCATCATAACCATCCCAAGCAAAAGCAGGACAAATCCGATAAACAAAAGGCAGACACTAAGTGCATAAGTAACTCTGTTGGTCACTAAAAAATCCGTGTAAATTGTTGCATAATCGGTAATATAAATATCATTCATCCGGTTAACATGAGAATCACCGTTTGCCTTAAATTCCAGCATCAGTTCATGCTGTTCTCCATCTTTAGGCATCGCAATGCTGTGCATGCCGCTTCCAACCATTTTCCCGCAGTCATACCGCTCCAGCCCGAAACTGTAAATACATTCTCCGTCCACAAAGACACGTAACGTTGTATTATGCGTCTGAACCACAAGTACCGGTGATTGAAACTGCCCTTTATCCACAAAAGTACGGGATAAATATATTGTCTTTTCGTCTGTTAAAATATTATCAAAGCGGAATGTATTCAAATCCACATCCGTATCCGTCTGATTTTCACTGACAACAGTCCAGTTTAAAAGCAATGGCTCCTTTTTTGTATATTCATTTTTTCTTAAACCTGTAATATGATATAACAGCATAGCACCCAGTAAAACGATTACAATTCCCACAATACTCATACATCTTTTTACATATTTGTTTTGGATAACTTTTACCCACGCAATCTGTTTCATCAAATCCCTCCGGCTCTGCCATGAAAACACCTAACATTTCAAGTATACAGAAATTCTAAAGTTTTGCAAGGACTATCCGTGAAAAAAGGAGAAAAAACCTCTGCCAGGCTGTTTCTCCTTTTTACTCTTTGTTTTGAATTAATATTTTAAATATTCAGCTTTAATAACTTCCATTTTTTATCAAAATGCCCGTATCTTACGCGCTTTCTGCCTCATCAAACTGTGAATTGTAAAGGTCTGCATAGAAGCCGCCCTTTGCAAGAAGTTCTTCATGATTTCCCTGTTCTACAATATCGCCGTCCTTCATGACAAGAATCACGTCTGCATCCTTAATCGTAGACAGACGGTGGGCAATGACAAAGCTCGTTCTGCCCTTCATCAGGTTATCCATTGCATTCTGAATCTGAATCTCTGTACGGGTATCCACAGAAGAGGTCGCTTCATCCAGAATCAGAATCGGATTGTCTGCAAGAATTGCTCTCGCAATTGTAAGCAGCTGCTTCTGTCCCTGTGAAACGTTGCTTGCATCTTCATTTAATTCCATCTGATAGCCACCCGGCAGGGTTTCAATAAAGTGGTGTGCATGCGCTGCTTTTGCCGCCGCAATAACTTCTTCATCGGTTGCATCCAGTCTTCCGTAACGGATATTTTCCATAATGGTATCCTTATACAGCCATGTATCCTGAAGCACCATGCCAAACGCATCTCTTAATTCCCGTCTGTTAAAGTCCTTGATATTGTGTCCGTCTACTAAAATAGCACCGCTGCCGACATCGTAAAAACGCATGAGCAGCTTCACAATCGTTGTCTTACCGGCACCTGTAGGACCGACAATGGCAACCTTCTGACCCGGTTTTACATGTACGGTAAAATCATTGATAATTGTCTGATCTTCTTTATAACCAAAGTGTACATTTTCAAAATCCACACAGCCTTCGATTTTATCTAAGCGTACCGGATTTTGCGCAAACTGGTCTTCTTCTTCCTCCTCTAAGAACTCGAATACTCTCTCGGAGGCTGCTGCCATAGACTGTACCTGATTGATAACCTGTGCAATCTGTGTAATCGGCTGTGTGAAATTCTTAACATACTGGATAAATGCCTGAATATCACCAATTGTAATCGCGCCCTGAATTGCAAGAAGACCTCCGGTTAATGCCACACAGGCATAGCCTAAGTTTCCGACAAAATTCATAATCGGCTGCATCATTCCGGATAGGAACTGCGATTTCCATGCGGATTTATACAATACCGTATTGGTTTCGTCAAACTGCTTAACCATAGAAGCCTCTTTGTTAAAAGACTTTACAACGGTATGTCCGCCGTAGGTTTCTTCAATCTGTCCGTTGATATGACCTAAATATTCCTGCTGTGTCTTAAAATATTTCTGTGATTTCTTTACAACAAATGAAATCAGTCCGGCTGACACCGGCAGAATGACAATGGCAATCAGTGTCATCAGCGGTGAAATGCTTAACATCATGACAAGCACACCAATCATGGTTGCAACCGATGTAATAATCGTTGTAACGCTCTGGTTTAATCCCATTCCGAGAGTATCTACATCATTGGTAATACGCGATAATACTTCACCGTAAGTTCTGCTTTCAAAATATTTCATCGGCATACGGTTAATTTTTTCGGAAATTTCTTTCCTTAACCGGTAACACAGCTTCTGTGTAATCCCCGTCATAATCCAGCCCTGTACAAAGCTGAAAACGGCGCTGATGCTGTATAATCCCAGCACAAATAAAAGGACTTTTCCGATATAGTTAAAATCCATACCGCCGGTGCCGTTGATTTTATTCATCAGCCCTTCGGAAAGTGCTGTCGTAGCTTTACCTAAAACCTTTGGACCGACAACGTTAAACACGGTCGCACACGCCGCAAAAATCATCACTACGATAATGCCGATTTTGTAATTTCCAAGATACGCAAGTAATTTGCCGATAGACCCTTTAAAGTCTTTAGCTTTTTCTCCGGGCATCATGCCTCTGCCAGGTCCTCTCATCGGTCCTCTTGTCTTCGGAGGCATTTTTACATCTTTATTTTCCATAAATTACTGTTCCTCCCTTTCTGTATCACCCGCAAGTCCGAGTTCCTTTTCTGACATCTGCGATTTTGCAATCTGGCGGTATACTTCGCAGTTTGCAAGCAGTTCTTCATGTGTTCCCCTGCCAACGATTCTGCCTTCATCCATGACAAGAATCTGCTCTGCATGAAGCACCGTACTGATTCGCTGTGCAACAATAATAACCGTGCTGTCGGATACCTTTTCTGCCAGTGCCTTACGGAGTGCCGCATCGGTCTTTAAATCGAGTGCGGAAAAACTGTCATCAAAAATGAAGACCTTCGGATTCTTTGCAATGGCTCTTGCAATCGACAGACGCTGTTTCTGTCCACCGGATACGTTAGAACCGCCCTGTGCAATCGGACTGTCATATTTTGCACTTTTTTCTTCAATAAAATCCGATGCCTGGGCAATTTCAGCCGCTTCACGGATTTCTTCATCGGTTGCATCTTCTCTGCCATAACGGAGATTGCTTGCAATCGTACCGGAAAACAGCACACCTTTCTGCGGCACAAAGCCGAGTTCATCACGCAGTTCATTCATGGTAATGTTACGGATATCGTGTCCGTCGATTGTCACCGAACCTTCCGTAACATCGTAAAGTCTTGGTATTAAGTTTACAAGCGTTGATTTACCACAGCCCGTACTGCCGATAATCGCCGTTGTCTTACCCGGTTCAGCCACAAAATCAATATCTTCAAGGGCATTGTGTTCCGCACCCGGATATTTAAAGCTCACATGGTTAAAGCATACAACCCCTTCCTTCTTTTCAAGTGTTTCCGGCTTTTCAGGGTCTACAATTTCAGATTTTACAGTTAATACTTCATCAATTCTGTCTGCCGCAACAGCCGCTCTCGGAAGCATAATAGACATCATTGTCAGCATTAAGAAAGACATGACAATCTGCATTGCATACGTAATAAATGCGGTCATTGCACCGACCTGCATACTGCCGTTATCAATCTTATGTGCTGCAACCCATACAATCAGAACCGTCAGTCCGTACATAATAAAGGTCATGCAAGGCATCATAAATGTCATGACACGGTTGGTAAATAACATCGTCTTTGTCAGTTTTTTATTGGCTTCATCAAAACGTTCTTCTTCCTTTTTTTCCCTTCCGAATGCACGGATAACGGAAAGTCCGGTCAGGATCTCACGGGAAACCAGGTTGATGTTATCGACCAACTTCTGCATCTTTTTGAATTTTGGCATTGTAATAGATACAAGCAGCATGACATAGCTGATAATCACAATAATTGCCAGCACGATAATCCAGCCCATGCCGGCGCCCGTTTTTACCACCTTGATGACACCGCCAATACCAAGAATCGGCGCATACGCAATCATGCGCAGCAGCAGCACCGATACCATCTGGATCTGCTGGATATCATTTGTACTTCTCGTAATCAGAGACGCGGTAGAGAATTTATCCATTTCCGCATTGGAAAATCCGACAACCTTTTTGAATACCTGATCTCTCAGATCGCGACCGATTCCGGCAGCAACACGGGAGGCAAACAGTCCGACAAAAACCGTTACCACACCCATCAGAAGTGCCATGCCGACCATCTTAAGACCCGCCGTCAGAAGATACGACTTCTGAATCCGGTCGATATCAAGTCCCGCCGCTTTATCTGCGGAAACTGCATAGGCAATTCC